>JGI24022J15233_10002866_pt1 | contig 16586 bp, 14 predicted proteins | sample Ectturendosymbi2_FD_15233 | JGI IMG/M metagenome (IMG submission 15233)
GTCATTGGCAGTGACAACAATTGGCGACGGCTGCAGATTCTTGAATCTTTGTTGATTCAAGAACACAAACCAGAGGTGAATACAAACATCCCGTCAATACCTCTATGCATTTTTAACTTGTAACAGGGCTTCATGCTTTACTCATGACGTCACACGCCATCACCATCGGCGCGTATCCAGCTGAGTCATGTGACTGCGTATGCTTCGCGCCACTACGTCACTACCGAAACAGCCTTTTGGGTTTTTCATTTTTTACAGCGCTTTTCTCCTGAATGAACAATAACAACCTGCAGCGAGATCGCTGCAGTTCTGTTTGCAATGCACTGATGATGATAGCAGGAGTTATCGAAACGTTTGCAATATGTCAATTGTATCGTTTTCTTTGGCTGTTACAGAAGGATTGCTAAAAGCCACACAAAGGATGATTCGGAGTTGCACGCGGCACTTAGAACAGTGTTTGAGAACCATTGTTCAACAAGTAACACCACGCCTGCCAGCTACGATGTCACAGCCTTGGCGATTATTAAAACCAAAGAAACATCAAAGGCTTGCATCCATTATTGCAGTCTGGTGTCGTAAACGCATAACAATCGCGTTTAATGTGCTATAAAGAGCACACGTAAGTTTCTTTGGCAAAACCGTTAGTATCTAAGAAAGGACCCGAAGCCGGAGCTACCTCTCAAATGGCCACAACTCCGGCTCCGGTCCTAAATTTTCAACTGAACTCCGGATCCGGCTCCTGATTTTTAATTTGAGCTCCGGCTCCAGGCAAAATGCCCAACTCCGGTGCTCCGATTCCGTAGGCCTGGATTATTTTCACAAGAATTCTGAACGTAATATTAGTGTCGTAATACAATGGCTTAGTTCAGCTTTTTAATGGCTTGGTTCAGGTATTTAATATCCTCTTTAAATAAAATTCTTTAAATCTACTACCCTGTATTTGCTTTATCAGGCTTGGAGGCCGAAAACGACGTGTCGAGAGTGAAAAGGGGGCGATGGAATAAAAAAGTTTAAGAAACAATGAACTCTAGCCTATACATTTGTGTGAAGATTGGGGAACAAATTTAAGCCGCGGAATGCGACATTTTTTCTGTTACGCAATGAAATACAACCCATTCTTAAACCCAGCCTACCATGAAAACTGCTGTTTGCGGTAAGACAGTATAAATAAAATAACTAACAACAACTGCAGTGTAAATGTGTTTGCCTCTCTGAACGATATATAATTGTAAGCAGAAATTCTGGTTTAAAGGTTTGACATTTTGTCCATAGGCTATTTGTTTGTGTTGAGCTGGGCACGTGAAATCCAGTCGCGACGAGTGTGCACGATCGACTAAGCCTAGAGGCGGTGATGTAAGTTGATAAATTATTCACGTTCACAAAAATACTCCTTCCATCGTTTTTCTAGAAGGCTTGAGCTTTCCAGATTTCGACCAATCTATACTTTTTATTGTTCTTTAACAGAAAAGGATCAATGCATCTTGCCAATTTCTGAGGACGATGCACGTTCCAGACAAACAGCAAGTTAGTTGCCCTGTCCGACTGATAGCTTCAAAACATATTGGCTTTGCCAGCTTTTTATCAGATTGTGGCTATTGGTTTCGAACGGTGTGTATGAATTGTAGGTCTTCACAAGCAAAAAACTTCACTTTTTCATTGTAAAAAACAAGCATGAATGAAGGTTGAAATGGAAAGCTAAAAAAAAGAGAAAGCGCCCGGTTGTCATTTGCCCGAAGTTTTGTTTTAAATTTTTCCGCGACCAGGAAAGCCTTGGACAGTCTGGGTGGGTGTGCTTCAACAAATTCCCGCTGCGTAGGTTGGTTGCTCGCTTCGCGCGGCTCAAAAGCATCCCGCTGCTTGCGTCGGTTGACGCTATTCCCAAGTGACGGCGCCTAAAGCTTGGGCGCATGCATAGCAGAAAATCAACTTGTTTGACTTCTCAGGCTTCAGAAGCAATGTGTTATGTGGCCGAACGGTTTCTGAAAGTTTTCTTCGACAGCATTGTGTTGGTGTTAGTGAACTGGTCTACTGAATGTGTTTGAGCTAACTGCATCTCAACATTATCTCGGTTCCTTGAACTTGTCCTCAGCAATTACTTCGTAGAACGCATCACGATCTGCATTTAGTAAGGTTTGGTAGCTCTGCAGAGCAAAACAGGAAGTGTAGGTCTTTAGGGTATTGTAACTCTTGTTGATGTGAGATAACTACTGTATTTTTGAAGGTGCCTTTATACTCTGGCCTAAATCCAGGGTTTCTTTCCACCAAGATTAATCCCTAGGTTAACGTTAAGTGTTTAAACACAAGTCGCGTGGAAAATGTGACAACCTGTTATCATGAACTGAGGTCTCTCGTTTAAATTTCATCGATGTTATGAAGCTGTAAATAGAGCATTGTGCGTCTGGAGGCTTATATTAAGCTTACCAGCTCAGGTTAGTAATTTCAAATCAAATCCTGTGATTGCATATTTACTGCTAATGGTCAAGTAGCAAAAATTAGAAAGCCCCAAGGCACTGTATGTATAGACAATTTTCTGCGTGTTGAGGACAGTAGGCATACACATGCGTTGATCGGCAGTACGCAGAAGTACGTTTGCGAAAATACTAAAAACTGCTATGCAGGTTTTCAAACAGAAGAAAAAAAGAGTTTCTTACTGAGTAATGAGTTGTTCATTTGTGGCTATGCACAGTTGAATATGGAGTCTATTTGAAAACAGAGTTCTCAATTTTTTTAACAAAACAGAACCAGCAGTTTCTGTCGCTGCAATGTTCAAGTATTTTGCGGAGAGCAAAGCATCTATATGAGATGTGGAAAAAATGCGTTTGCTATAGTAGTCATTTCAGTATAGGGAGGAGTAGAACCAAGTGTTTTACCTTTTAATATTTCATTACTTAATGCCGCCAGTTGATTGCGATGACATTTCTTGAAATGTTTTGAAATATAATACAGTAATAAATTCTTTTGACATATAGACAATATCATAAAATTTATTTCCGAGCCATAATATCTTCAAAATCTCTGAGACGGGGTTATAGAACAACTGCGGTTCGATTGTATCCAATTTAAAAATCACTAACTTAGAATGTTTTGACAGTAAATTTTTTAAATAAAACCAATCAATTGGTTCTATAACTTTCTAATTTTTCCGAAAAGAGAAAAAATTATTTATTGTGGGCAAAGTTAGTTTTGTGATGCAGGCGATGTGTCATGCACTTGCATAAACACAGAAATCTATTTTCTGTATGTCTCACTTCTTGTGGACTGTCATGATCATGCTGTGAGATTTATTACGATCCGTTACAGGACTAATTTGCGCTAAAATTTACGAAGGTGACACTTTTGTGAGAAGTTTCAATCCTAGCTGCATTTTCTGTCTGCCAGCTTCTAACCAATTTGGAATGACATAAAAGAAACAAAGACACTTAAAATCGTGAATGCCATTGATTTATATTTGTTTATCTAAACCAGGGTTCAACAATTTCTTTTGTATAGCCCAGAAAAATTTAGGTGTGGCACACTGTCTGTTTAGCTACGCTGCCTTGTTTTATACCAGTGGCGTTCAACCTGAATGGTTTGGGTGCCAGAGGTTTTCCAAAAATTTATTCCCGAGCCATACTAACAACAAACAAGTGCTGGCATTTTAAACGAGGTTCCTTGTCGCCAAACCAGATGTGTTCGAACCAGACAGCAACCGAGCAGTGAGCTACTTAGTTACCTTGTTGCTAGTTTCCCACAGCAATTAGCCGCGTGTTAATGAAATGCTGATTTAAATTACTACTAGAATAACACGAATTTTAATTTACACCAAAAAAACACCTCTTACCTAATCCTAATCGCTCGCGTGTCATTTACGAAGATACGGTGCACAAACCCTTGTCGTGCATCCCTGCTTTATATCATTTACGGAGCAAGCATAGAACCAGGAATTCCAAAATAGGTGAAATCACCAGTTAACTCACTGCTGCTTTGGTTGTAAAAATAAAATGGTTTTACAAATATGTTACCAACTATTTCAGTGCACCAATGATTTATCGTTCACTTTGCAAACTATTTCTTTAAGTCGAACTGTGTTCTTCTCTGTAAACAGTACCAATACATAAAACCCTCTGTTTCTAGAAAACATCAGCGGACGCATTTGTATTATTAGTTTAACATTGCAACATGTCTGGTATGATTGTTACGACGCTTGTGTTGGTAAGCTGCTGTAGTAGGTTTACGAATGGAAAAGGTAAGCTTTTAGCTTTTGCCATATACATTTTTAAGATTTGTTTCATATGCATCACCGTATTATACTGTAGAGAAGGGGTACGTTTCTGAAAAGCAGAAAGTTCTGTACTATGAAGACGATGTACTTTCGTGTGTAGTTTAAATTTTTTTAGAAAAAGGAAAGGAATTTTCTTCAGGAGCATGTTTACTTTGATAAGGCAGGGGAAGCAACTTCCTTGGTGAAGAGTCAAGTATGAAGAACAGCTATTTGACCATGCACGCTTTATGCATTTATTCAGACTGAACAATCGATTGGAATAAGAGTAACCAGAAAGATTTACGGCTGGTTTGTAGAAAACTTTACGGTATAGTGCTCGAATCTTTTGCTAAAAAATGGTCTCTTACGCATATTTTGAAAGATACTGATAATGCTTTAGAGATTAACATTGTTTTGCGGAGGGTTATTCAGGCTTTTGATGTCGGTGGACAAATATCCTATGATGCAAAACAAATATTCACCATTTTGAATTTGAGGAAAATTGCGTATTTAGCTCTCAAGACAATATGTTATATTACATTACCCACAACAAATTGCTGAACATCATCAGCACGAATGCCAAGAGTGCTTAAGATTTAGGAGGCAACATGCTGGACTGGAGCAAGCCCAGGATATCTTAGGCCTAAAGCACTACGCAAGAACTTAGATTGTTTACTTTCTGTACGCACATCGCTGGAGTTATATTGGCCGCGCACTGTTCCCTAGAGATCGACGCAAGGCATGATCACATTAAATATACAGCAATTTTGATATCAGGTATAATCTTACTGATCTCGATGCACGTAGAGTTGTATAAATCTAGTTGTGAAGTATCTGTCGGAGCAAGGAATGGATATCTGTTGAAGAAAAAACGTTTTGAATCAAAATTTTAGAAAATGCAGCGTTTAAAAAATAAAGTTTCAAATTTGTAGATGCTCTCCCGTCTAACTGCGCAAAACTGCAAGATGTTCAGCTTGCTTATGCCGGATGGCCGTTGAGACTTGACTGTGACAACTACTTTGACTCCATCTACACTTTAAACGAAGGAAAAAGTTATGAGGATCCGGATTACATTGTGGACCAATCGGTTTTATCTGTTGAAGTACGTTGAAATTTATGCTTGTAATTTTCCAAGCTATATAGAAAAATCTGAACATTAAATCGTTATCGATTAATATAAACATTAAATCATTTCGATTAATTTTTAAAGGATTTTCTAAGTTCTATTACCTTGGTTTTGGAATATTTGTCAGGTTAAAACCACAGATGATTGGGGAGTACCTCCTGGGTCAAATTTTCAACTGAAGCTTATAATTTTTATGAAATGCACGTTTCGTGCAAATTGCAACGATTTCTCTAATAGTGCTAAGAGTCCAGTTAAAGGTGAAACTCATACTGTCTCTACAAACAAACTTCAGCCTGGCGGCAAGGCTCTGAGGAATCTGCCTGCTTTCTGCTTTCATTCTTCTGCGACGATTAAAACTTGCAAGTATATCTATTTTTCATAGTTATAGGCCACAAAGATGGCGGAAAGTAAATCAGTCACAGTTTATTGACGGGGATACTAGCTCATAATTTTACAACTATAGGAAAGTACCGGGAAACAGAAAGCTACATTTAAAGTTTTGCAAAAGCCCTACTCACGACGTAATATTTTTTTTTTCTCATTAAAATCAACAAAGCACGTATGTCAAGGGAATAGGTGCATGTAATGTACGCTTCCCGATTTTAAAAACTGTGCGCGAAGCGATTCGGAAAGGGTGCCCAACGCATGGCCGTCAAGGTCAAACAAAGAATGTGAAGTCTGATTTTGGAAAACGACGGGGCAACATAATTAAAGCGCAAAAAATGTCTCATTGCCGAAGTACCTCAATGAAAAACCAACTAAAACTTGTGTCCGGTAGTCTTAAAATTTGGAGGTGTTTGTGCAAGAAAAAAGGCAGCAGTTGTTTTTTCCCAGTTTTCCTTTGAAAATTGAGTTGAACAAAATGTTCCAGTGCGATGTGCGCTCGTGGTCAAATCTTGTGCGCATGGCACGCTGCGCTAAACTGCTGTCACGATCAGTGCAACATTTAGTCGAAAAACAAACACAGACATTTCCCACATCTATATAAGCCATGGCGTGGCGTCAGTCCCATGCGAAAGTGTCGCGCTATTACGAGTCGACTTCAATGTGCTTTGCGTATGTGCAGACTTACACTGGGCCGTTTATGTTCTTTGCGATGCAAAAATAAAGATAAGCTGGTTTATATTACGGAAATGTCACGGGGTACCTTTAATAGACAAATAATGACATTCAGCGAAGACCGAGATACCGCGTTCAAAATTGCACTTACGCCTAACCGCAGTTTCAATGAATTTTATATGTTATCTTCTTCGATGTTGTCGTCTTCACTGACACTTGGTGCAGAGGAAAATCGACAATGCTTTGTTTTAACAATATGTAAAAGTTGATTAAATATGTCTACATTTTTTTATCGCAACGTTGTCACTTAAATTGGGGGGATTTTGCAAAATCAGTTTTTATGCAACGCCGCCGATTTTCAACAAGTTTAACAGAAGCCGTTTCTGGAGCGCAGGAGCGATTGAAAACTAAAAATATTGAAAAAATCGCCTGTTTACATCATCAGAATATTTTTACGGTGTAGTTAAGATTCCAGTGATCTAAGACATTTCAACCTGATTGTGTAGTTTTCTGAAACACAAGAGTAACTTTGTACTGAATTTCTGTTGCTTTCAGTAAAATCCCGTTTTGTGTTTTTGACACTTTATAGTGCAACATAACAGATGCAATCTCTGGCAAGTCGCTGCTGCACAAAAAAGGTTATTTCGAGGATGTCGAAAAATGGTCTGTCAACATCAAAGACATTGCCGTAAACAGTCAAGCTTCGTACAACGTCGACACCGTGGTGACTAGTTTAAATTTACTTTTTAGCTCCCTTGCTTTATTTTTTATTTTATTTGAATTGGATGTCTAAACTTTACTGATCAAAACCATGCGCAGTTAATCAAAACCACAGCACACTAAATCCTTTCACAAATAAAGTTTGTTTGCTGAAAAAGAGCTGATTACCACTATACCTCGTTTGTATTATCTCAACTAAAATACAGCGCAAAATTAGTACTTTTAATGTGAGAGTGTTTGATTGTCGATGAAAAAATTCATGATTTTTTACATTAACTCTGTGGTTTATGTCAACAAACTCGTTATTATATTTTTTGTACTGTCTCCTTGCATCCTTATTAAGTTTAATTCTGTTGCTGGATAAGGTAGATTTGCTTTTTACATGCACATGCCTATTAGTAACGATACCAAAGGCCGGTTTACACTATAGCGAAGTGAAGTGCAGTGAAGCGTTACACGTACGCGAAGCGAAGTGCAGGAAATTTGCTGAGGGCACATTTGCACAATCTTTCCACATTTAAAAACAGGTTGTAGAGCACTCAAGTTACTCTTGCACAGTAACATTGCATCAAGTAAGTTAATACAAAATTACAAGTGGCGTTTTTTCACTATTTTTACGTGACACCTTGTGGGGTTTTGCAACAGCATTACTGTTACAAGCAATAATTCAACAGTTGACGCCAGTTGCTATAATGTTCTTATTAAGAGAAATGCCTGCGGCTGTAACAGTTAAAAATGAAGACAATTTCACACCAACCAGTTCACAAAACAATTTACGCGTTACATCGTTTAAAGCGTCCATACAGCATTGATATTTGTGAAATGATTCGCTGCAGCACTATCAGTAAAAATTAATTTGCACAAGGTCCAATCAAACAAATATAGAGTAACTTGTTTGCCCTACAAGCTCCAATTGCAGCAAGGGTGCACCTCATGATGGTGCAGTAATGGCAGCTGAAAAACCCTTTCCACTATGACTAAGTTTATTCTACACCAAACGTGAGCTATTACCTGGTGAAATCCGCTAGACGATCGACAACAATTATAGTTCTTAATAATTGGTAAAGACATTTTGACTCCGCATCTACACACAGTTATAAGTGATAGTGAACAGCTGGCAACACTAGAGTAGGCAAGCTGGGTTGCCTAAGCAACTCTAACCTAGTCTGTTATTGAACTACTGTAGTGTAGCTTGGCACCGTGAAAATCTGCGGCTTGAGCTCAGTCGAGTTCAGCCAAGTTACATGTTCGATAAAATAAAAGAATAAACGAATTGCGCCTGACTTCACTTTGTCGTTTCGTCCAATTGTACCTCTGTATCAATCAATTTTTTAGAACCCACGTTGACGTTACTCAATTCTCCGTGCAAGTCACTGGTTGGAACAGAGTGAGTTATTCTCAAACTCAACATGTCATTAGATCTTGGTTCTTGATGCTCATATTTTGAAGAAAAAAAAAGCATTTTTACTGATCACGCACGCATGGACTTCGATTTTGCGATAATCTGATGTTTCGTAGCAAGGTTTGCGGCAAATGTAACTTTTCACAAAATTTGAGGCTTATCTACTAGCATTTTATACATCCCGTCTCATAAACAGGACCATTGAGGAAACTTGGCGCTTCCACTAAAGTACCATGTGGAGCATGAGCGAAAGCATAGTCCTTAATAAACAGCAAGAGGATGTCAAGTTGAAATTCTTTACTGTCTGTGTCTGCTTCGAATAAAATTTTTGTTGCTGTTGAAATGTACACAAATATACACATTGATCTCAACATTGACAAAGACGTTACTTAATTGGAAATCAGCTGTTTGCGTAGAGTTGAGGCCCCGGTAGCAATTAACGCGCCGAAGTGGTAAAGTTAATGTGCGATGTCCCGGGCATCGAAAGATCCAAATACAAAGCGCGCTGCAACTTACCAATGCAGCCATTTTCATCAAAAACATCCACTTGTTGGAAAAATGTAGTTTGAATTTTTGAACGATTTCATGACGGCACTTTTTTGCCTTGAGCACCTCAACCTGAAGCGGGCATCACACTTGACAAAAACATACATGCCAGTGTTTTTACGAATACGCTTTTACGATTAACTTTTCGTCCCTTTACACCTAATTTTTCGAGTCACTCTAAATGTTACTTTACGCAATAAAATGGCTAAAATTCACGAACTTTCATCGACAGCCGTTCTAAATAAGGCTGGAGAAAGCAAGTAGAGAACTTTCAAAATGCTCAGAATGCACACTTCTTAATGAAATCGGTTTAATCATAGTCATTGCCCTGGTCATGTGTATTTTTTGAGCAACTTTTGCTTTCAGAACATGCCAGGAAATCTGTTTGAATAACATATGATTTGTCTATGGAGCACTTTGCCAATGTAGAAAAGATTCCGCATGGTTTTCTGATTTACACAAAACAACTTTTTCATCATTGAACTTCTCAGCTACGTATGGACAATTATACAACTTTTAACCGACTGAAGTACATGCTTCAAACCGCTGCAAGCACTTTGATTTGCATTTGTTGTCTACAATGCCAATCCAGCATTCAAGAGTGGAAAAATCCGTAAAGGTATATCCTGAAGTAACTGGACATTGCCAATCTTTACGGTTTTTTTCCGCGCCTAGTAGATAAACTGCTTGCAAGCAGCAATCTAGACAATCGTGAAATTTCTACGGTTACATGAGGTTAGGTCGTCTGGTTTCTAAGGAAATATGCACTTATATTTTACATATTACACGTGGAGGCACCGAACGAGAGGTTCTTTCTGGCGCAATTGGTGTGACTGTGTGTAGCCATTCTCATGCACTCTATTTAACGCGTTTGACAAGCTTCAACCTCTCNGTATTGTATTGCGTTGGACTTAGATATTGTCTCACAACGTGTGTCGATCATACTATGTTAAACTCAACGTAACGAAAGATCCGGTGGAGAGTTGTCAACAAGCTACAAACACACTTTCGCCGATACGTATCCGCAGTCTTCTTGGCAAGCAACGTATCATGCAGTGCATGGGTAAGTCCTCATTTTTAGAGCTGTATTTTGTACGATCCTCTCAAGTCTCGGGATTTGCCCAAGTTCGGCAAGTCATAACTCGCCAGCCGATTAAGTTAGAGAGCTGTTCAAACCATCTAAAGATGCGGGAAATCTTGTAGATTTGATCAAACAAATGTGGTAGATTTTGGATTTTGTTTTATTTTAGCGGGTAACGTCATAAAGAGGGTAGGTTTAAACATTTTTGGTCCATTTCATCGGGCCCTGGGACCCGACTCAACGGGCGAACTTTTGATTCAAGTTTTTTTGGGAAACAAGCCTAGAATCCGAGTCTTTAGAGCCCTTGATTTACCGTCTAGCACTTTTGGGTCAGAAGTTATGGCCAAAAGATCTAAATTTTGACAAAAACAAAAATGGTAAGATTTGCCTGAAAAAACAAACTTTGTTCAACCATAATTCGCCAGCCAATTGAGCTAGANAGATGTTCAAACCCTCTAAAGATGCAGGAAGTCTTGTAATTAAATTTTAAAAAGCTGTATAGTTTTGGATTTNTATTTTTGTGGATGACCTCAAACGTGGGATAGGTTAAGGCCTNTTTGGCGGCATTCATCACGCCTTGGTCCCTAACCTCAAGGGCCAATGTTTTGTTTCTTTAAAAAAATAGGCAAAATCCGTATTTTTACAGCCTTTGATTGGCATTCTATCGTTTGTGGTTAGGATGTAATGGCATTAAAACAACAAATAAATTGAATTAATCTCCTAGGGAATTAATAAATTTTCGAATTTTTGCATAACTTGCCAACCACAAACGCTACAAGGCCAATCAAGAGCTCCAAAGGTGCGGATTGTCGTCTAATTTCATTAAAATAAACAAACAAAGAATTCCCCTTGGGGGCTGACGCTCTGGACCAGGTAACCTGAGCCAAAAATGCCTAAACCTACCCCTATTTATGACGACAACCACAAAAAAACTCAAATATGAGCTTCCCAATTTTTTTAATCGAAAGTAAAAGTATGACCGGATCTTTTCAGGGTTTGAACAATTCTGTAGCTCAATCGCCTGGCGAGTTATGGTGGAAAGTGTTGGCCGCTATATTGCACCAAAATTTTTGCGCGCGCGGGACTTAAAGGTGTTAAGAAATAAACTTTTGACTTTCCTGGACAGAAAGCTCAAGTTTATATAATCCGTTATACTGTAAATATTTTTGATGAAAGAAGATTTTTTTGAATGTACAGTAAATGATGTACTTCAGCAACTGTTTATACAAAAATATTTCCTAAAAGTTGTTATAATATTTTCGGATTAATTAAAAATATATTGCGATGAAAATAACTCGTTGTACTTCACTCAGAATCACGCCATGTTAACTCCATTCAAAAGATAGATCGCTAAAATTATGCCAACTCTTATCTGAAATGTATCGCAAAGACATTGTTTATTGCTTAACCTACCATTAGCAACAACCTTTTGCACTATACATCCGTACGTTTAACTGATGGTATAAAGCAATTTAACTGATGGTATAAAGCAATAGCTTGTGCGTCGTTAAATCTTCCCATATTCATCAATCAGACTTGGTTTGTTCATCGTATAGTGCCAAAAAACGTTGTTCCTAAGCTGCGTCTTGGACGTCGAAAAAAGTACAGTGTCCGCTGGCAATATAACTGCTCCACTTTGCCTCCGGGTGTGGAAAAACACAAGGGAAGATACTTCAAATCGGTATAGTTCTTTACACGTTTCCAGACTCCCAAAATGTTTTTTCGTAATGATGCTTCTTTGATCGTGTTTTTAAAGTACCACCATGCATAGCATCCAGCTTGCTCTACCTAGCACTTCTCAAGTATAGTCCTCCCCTTATTCTACGTTTTTAACCAGGTTCTTTCGTGTAAGTAAATAAGTGTAAATAAGTTGCACATTTTTGATGTGCTGAGTACACTTTTGTGTTGTAAAAATAAAATGTCGCTTTTTAGAAAACACTGCATTTAAGTAAACCACATTCGTTTGCAATGATTTGATTGTGCATACAGTTTACTCTTTTTCCTCAGAACGCACAAAAGATGGTTGCAGGTTTTCTGATAAGATCCTGTAGAGGCGGACACTAACGTTTTTTTAATTTTTAATCTGGCTCACATTATTCTTGCTTATACACGCTATTATCGGTGCATCACAAGATGCGACCCAAGCTTACAACGCAAAATCCTGTGCAAAATATGCAGTCTCAGAATAGACAAGAGATTCGCTGTAGTTTAATATGTATCGAATATTATGCATGTCTGCATGCCTTTATATGAGGATTGCAGGATGGTTAGTTTCATCCATTACTTGGCAAAACAAACTAATTGACACGCAAACTGACATGAACTATTCGTGATTGCGTTTACCTCTTCAGTTAGTGAATTAATATTTGGGATTTCTGCAACCAGTCATAGAAGTGGTATAAGAATCACTTTGTTGTCACAAAGGAAATCACATCATCTTGACTGGTATAAACCTCTTTCAATTGTTTGTTTCATTTGATTCATATGACAGCAGCGTTGTGAGAAATATTAGCATTTATTATTACATATGAATAAAAAATGCAGTCGGTGGCTTTATAAGGTACGTATGTGTGTATACATAGACGATTTGAAACGAGCAGGTTCGTCAAAGATATACTGTCACCACGGGCGTCCGCAGGGGAGGGCAAAACGGACATCTCCCCCCCTGGAAATTGGAACTAAGAAGGCAAAATTTCTCGAAAACGTGATATCAGCTGTTTGATTCTGATTAGTTGGGTTAATTCTTGCAATGACAGTTTGTTTGCCGATATGACACTCACACTGCACAAGAGTCGGGCAACATGCAGTTATGAGCTTGCAGTTCACTAAATCCGCTTCTTTGCCTGCAGAGGCAGGTTGCGAAACACGCGAGCGAATTGTTTTGCTATTGGCCTTTGTTGCGTAACATCAACATGGCAACAAACCTTGGAAGATGCACTTAAGTCACGGTAGTATGCGTTCTGCCGCATGTGACTGTTGAACGCAGACATCTTGGCAGGTAATGTAGTAAGACAGCGACTACTGATAGCGGTAGGCCATGAAGGTTTATACCAGTGGTGGGCGAACTGCCAGTCGCCGACTTATTTTGTGTGGCTCTTCTAGATGAATAGCAATACCTCAAATTGATAGAGAGTTGTTGCCTCGTATTTACGTTTGTTTCATTTATCAAAATGTGTTTACACAAGTTCGTGAAGTTAGTCACCAGCAGTGTCCCTGTAAGAAAATTTTCAATTGAGCAAATGTTTGTTTCAGTGCGCATGCAATTTCACAACCGTGTAGACACACAACCAGTGAAACGTTTCGACAGGGCTATGCGATGCATATACGATATCAAATTTGGAATGTTGCAAGTGCGCAAGAATAGGATTTCATTGCGCAAATATTCTGGTGGTTCTGCGGATTTGCGCGCCTTAGAGCAGGGGTTCTCAACGGGGATAAATCTTACCTATCCGGGGGGTAAATTTAATGATGCTGAAGTTACAATACTTCGTTTTTTCAGCACTGCTGAGTAAACAAACAACAGGGGGTAAATTTGATGTTAGGAAGCTGGCAAGCGGTAAACGGGAGAAAAAAAGGTTGAGAACCCCTACCTTGGAGGAAACACTGATCACCAAGGAGTTTGCGCGATTTGACAACAACGACAGTGAGCCTAAATCGCAAGTAAGGCTACTTTAGTTCCCAGTAGAAAATAAAAATTTTTTAAGACAGACATCGTCGAAAGCTTGCTTTCATTTTCCCAATGTCAGAATGAGAGCGAATGTTTTTCGCGAAGAGGCAATTGCAGGCAACAAAATGGAAAAATACTACAATAAGTTGTAAGACTACTGGAGAAGTTCCAAGCCAGATTTGACCATTTCCAAGAGTTAAAACCATGCTTTGCATTCCTTGCAAATCTATTCAATGTTAATGTATCTGTCCAGTTCGCTAACCGTTTGTAACAAATTTGTCTGCTGTAAAAATAAAACTGACCGAAATGCAAAAAAACTCTGGCTCATATTAACTTTAGTCAATGCCACTCTACACTTAATTTCTGGCGACAGGTTCCAGAGAGTAGATATCCAGAATTTAAAATACCAGTGTATAACCCATTTCTGCGTATGGCACAACATGTTGCTGTGATTTTTTGCTCTGTGATGAAGTTTGTAAAATCAAACCATCGTGCAACCTTGAAAAATGAACACTTGGGAGAATTAATTTGCAAAGCTTTAACAAACGTACTGTCCAGGTTTTCGGGCACTAGCAAATCAAACAAAAACTTAAGACTGATAAATTTCTGTACATCAATGAATGCAACACTTACATTCTTTGCCATTTTTGTATCGACACTACAAACTGGATTCGAGGTTCGCTGGTGTTTTTGGTTCCTGCAAATGACTCTTCTATTGAACAGGTTTGCCCACCCTGGTTTATACAATGTGTAAAGAAACATGAGTGAAAAAAGGCATTGCTGCCAACAAAACGCATTTTGCAGCAAATGCTCCCTCTAAAGGTGCGCAAATGCGTAGTAACACCAGACCATTTGCGTAGTGCAGGCTCATCTCGCGCACTTGCAGCATTCCAAATCATTAGAAAAGCACGACCCCAAGGAGAACCTATTTGAATTAAATGTGTAGTTTGTTCGTATTTTGATAAGTTTTCACACTTATTCTAAAAATTGACAAAGTTTTAATTCATTTAGGACTCTGCTAACTCAGTCTGAAAAAATCCATGCTCACTAAAACAAACATTTGCTCAGTGTAAAGTTTTCTTACAAGGAAAACACTGTATGCAACTGTTGCCGTAACATTGGACATTTTCTTTTTTGTATACGTCCATTTGCGTTGCATCGCCAACAACCTGAAAAAGATAAGCAAAATGTCGACTTTGCTCCCCCTGGAAAAATTTCTGCGGACGCCCATGACTGTCTCTGGAAAGTAACGATCATACAAACGTAGCCATTCCTGCAGCTACATTATCTCATCCTTTATATTTTTTACTTTCCCTGACCTGGCACACACAACAGACCTGGCGTTTCTCTACATCTTTCTAGAAATGGTATTTCAAATTTTTCAATTCAACTGTTGCTAAGAATCGGGGATAATTTGGATTTTTCTTCCTTGTCAATGGAAACGATTTTCTTCTTGTTGGGCATCTGAAAATGTTCTGTGAATTCTGTTTTATCTTTGTGTTTGATGCCTTGTGCCTTAACTTATTCGCTCTGTCGCATTGCACCACTCAGAGGCCAAGTTTTAGGTGAACAATCAATGACTACCAACTTTGAAAAAAACAATTGTCATTTCAGTGGCTGCAAATTGAGCAAACATGTTTCACAGAGGGGAAGAGTCTTATCTGACTGATGGCTGTGAATATCTTTACACAATAATGCGACTGAACTCTTTTATTAACGTTTTTTGTTGGAAGGTTGAACAGTGTATTTCCGAATCGTATTTGAAAAAGTCGAAGACAGCATTAGCACAATTTGTTTCAATGAAGGGCAATATATTTTGTCAACAAGATATTTGATGTTTTACAGTTGATTATACCGGCGACCAACTATCATCATCCTGGTGTCTACGCTTGTGCTGTGACTTATAGAAACAACACAAGATATCTAGTTCAGTACAATCTGTGCGTAAAGCGTAAGTTGCTCAGTGCGAAAAATCTGTCGGTTCAAGCTTTCTGAAAATATATAACACTTTTGTTAATAACCACCACTTGGTTTGAATCCTTTATGGTAACTTTGATCAAGAGGTGTATTAGTACTTGCTAGTCTGTCTTCAGCAAAGTGCAGTAGCTATTTTCTGTTTAGTACTTAGTGCATTATATATTTTTTCGCAAAGCAATTTCAGATATTTTGGCCAGAGGGGCAAAATTCTTAAGAAGGGAGAAAAGTTTCATTGTTTCATTAAACTCGCTTAGTACGCCCTTTAGTACAGGGGTTCTCAACCTTTTCAAGCATGTGGCCCAATTGATAAACCTGACAGATGCTCCGTGGACCACCTGCTGTACAACTTCTCCAATGCGACAATTGTTGCCCATGCACAGAGTAGAAATGAAAACAACTAAGGACAAACTATAACAACAAAACATGCCCTGCAATCAAATGCCAAGGCTGATCTAACTGTTGTTAGAAGCATAGATATTCGATGCTCAGGAGAGTTTGTTGCAGAAGCACGGATATTTTACGCAGAGGTCCAACGCTGGAACAGCGGTAGGACAGGGTTGAAGGCAATGGAAACTTATACAAAAAAATCTTTACCAATTATGCTTGTTTCTATTCAGCAGCAATGTCGACCTCAAAAAGAATTAAAAAATTTATATAAAACCATTCTGAATTTTCTGTGTGGGCAAATAGCTGCAAAAGTTGTTTAAAGTCTATCTTGATAAGCCGTGAAATTACCAGTGATACTGTTTTCAAAAGGCACCTCTGCCC
>JGI24022J15233_10002869_pt1 | contig 16582 bp, 6 predicted proteins | sample Ectturendosymbi2_FD_15233 | JGI IMG/M metagenome (IMG submission 15233)
TGTTCTTAATTTGTTCTCAATGTTTTCCTGTTTGAGCTCAAGTACTCGTATTTTCGATTTTTCCCCAACAAGAATTCAAAATGTTTGGATTTGTGTCACAACGATGGAAGTTTGGTTTGAGCTTAATACGTCATTTCGTCATGTCCTTTTACCGTTCACTGCATTTGAAATGCATATATTTTCGTCATCTGTGTTCGTTCTTTTTCAACGTATGGACTTTGAGTGCCAAGTACTTCACAGCAGATTCTACATTCAAATCTCCCAACTAGAATTTGGTGTTACGATGATCAGTTTGTTCATACTAAAATAAAGTGCACACCATAAGATACAAAACACATAAAAAATATTTACATATAATATACATAACTGTGTACAGACATTTCATCACGCGTCATTTCATCACTGACGGCCATAAACGTCGTAAAACTTCTCTCAACAGCCCATGAATTTGCATGGCAATTTGACTGTTTGGCCTACAGTAGCAGACTGATACTTGTTTGGCCGGGCCATTTCTACAATTGCTGTCAGGTCATCATTCAGTTCGAATCGGTTATCAAAGAGGACAGAACTATGTTGAAATAGCTCTCAAGCATGTTTTCAAATCACACATTTACATTTTGCGCAATAGGCCTACTTGATAAAAGTTGCATGTGAAAAAGGAAAAAGCTGCAATATAAAATTCCTGCAACCAGCTCATCGTACTGCATAAATTCTGAGTATTTCAGAAGCTGTTGGAAGCTGTAAAAAAAGTTGAAAAGCTTGCCCTATTCATAACATCTGAAGACAAGTCTAACAAGCAGCAAAATCAAGCTAATGATTATCTTTCATTGACAACCAAAACTTTCCACAGATCTGACCTTTCGCAGTCAACAGACTTGAGGTGATAAGAAACTCGTTTCAGTTCAGTTGTGACTAGCTGTGCGTTAAGCGTTGTTTTATCCATTTAGAGGTGCTGCTAGACTGAATCAGGGTTGCCAACCTGTCTTCACCAAAAAAACTAAGACCTTGTCCCGAAAAGCCTGAAAAAGCCAGATACAAGTTTTAAGACATTAACACATAAGATATGCATAACCAAACGCAAAACACACGTTAAAACTGTCAGAAACATCGATACAATAAAATTCCACTCTTTAAAAGCATTTACTTTCCCCGTAATTACACTGTCGGACATTAGTTTCTTGTCAATGAAATCTATCATTTTTGGGGCAACAGTAATCTTTTCAACATTTTGTGCATGCTACATGGTTATAGACTCTTTCCAGAAAAGATTTTTGATGGATATGTAGCTCAGACAATGTTTTTCCAGAGCCAAGCTTTTTCGACTGAAAAAAAGCCAGATTTTGTCTGTTTTTTTTGATTTGATTTCCAAAAAAAGCCAAAGGTGTTCAAAAAAAGCCAGAATTTCAAAATCTGGCGTCAAAAAAGCCAAATTGGCAACCCTGGACTGAATTATTCCTCACCAAGTGTGACGGCAGCGTTGGAAAATGTTCACTTGCCCACCACATGGCAAGAGTCTGAGCTAATGTTTCTCAACAATGGGTTGTTATAACATAATGTAATAATTGCTGTAGGCCTACTGGCCTAAGCGCAATGCTGGCAAACATCTTTAGTACATCAACGTGTTTTGCGATTTTTGAGCTGATTAAGTTCATGTGCTTTAGCTCAAAACTCTGTTACTTGCACAAAGAATATCTCAACCCGCGCCCGCCCAGCACCTGATGCTTCTGCTTGTTGGCTGAGTCATATGAAACAATAAACCATTACCCGCACCAAGTACAACCCGCACCCGCCCAGCACATGCGGGTACCCGCAACCCGCGCGGGTTAACCGACCCCGCGCAGCACTCTAACAGGTACCGAATGTTAAAACCAGCAATTAATGCTTAGATTACTGTAATTTCACCTTACTTTTAACACCCAATAGTAACTAGTAAGCAAATAACGAAAAGATGTTACAGTATTGCAGCAAAGAAATAATGCTGAATAAAGAACGACCCAGAAAGTGATGCTGATCATATTTTTTCAAACATGCTGGACTAGATCAGTGGTTTTTAACCTATAGGTAATTACTAATTATTGTAACTAATTATATTTACTAATTGCCCCCAAAGGGGTAATATAACATTTTTGGGAGGTTATTCAAAATATTGTTTTTGTCTTTGCGTTGCATTATGGCATCTATAAAAACGAAATATACAAACAAGCTTGTGGTTGACAATGGTATGAGCTATTGTTTATCTTCTACTCTGCCTAGGTTTGACCGCTTGATAGAAAAAAATCCGTATCAGCCTCCCTTTCATTATATTTTTAATGGATATTTGAATTCAAAATATGATGTGATTTTTGTGTTGTTTTATTATTAATTGATAGTACAAGCTGTAATTTGCTAGTTTTTTAAAACAGGTTGATTGAAATTCATCAGGTTCTTCTCAAGGGCACCGATATTTCAAAGGTTAAGAATTACCGGACTAGATAATGGACCAGATTGATTAGAAATTGGACTAGTTAGATTAAAAATCAGAAATGATGATAGCACTTACCAGTCAACTTTAACATGTTAATGCACTAAAGAGTATGAAGCAACACTGCTAAAATTGTCTCGCATTAAAGCACAACACGCACTGAGACTACAATAGAAACACGATTTCACTTGGAATGAAAGCAAGGCAATGCACTCTTCTATACTGCTAGATTATAGCAATTTGAAACCAACAACTAGCACATTGTCAAAAAGGACAAAGGCGAAAGAAAAAATTAAAGGACTGGCCTCTGAGATAAAGGACGGTTAGAAACCCTACTCCTAACCCACCTCATTCAGTGAGAGGTTTCTACAACTTTTCAGCGCTTTTTACAGGCTTTCATCGCTGTTTACGTAATTTTCTAATTTTTGCAGGCTTTTGTGAAGCAAAAAGACCATATTTCGGGAAGAGTTCAGATGGGCAAGCAAGACGTTTTCCAGGATGAAGGTTATGGAATTCTCTCAGTCGATTACGGGCCGTTCTGGAAATCGCAAAGAAAGTTTGGATTGGCAACTCTTCGCGGGTAAAAGTGAAATCTAAGTCATACCCTTGATCTGGCATTATCCGTTGCGTTGTTCCTCAAGCAAAAAATAAGCAAAACCGGCGACAAAATAGTCACATCATGCAATTACGTAACCGCTAAAATTCTATTGGTTATTCACACTTTGAAATGGTGGTTCGCAATTGGGGTTCGAGGTGGGCCTTTGTAGGTCCGAAATTTTCTTTTGGATTGCTAGTAATCTGCTTTGAATAATGGTTTATAAGCAAGGTGCTGGATGTGGCAGCAGTAAAATTACCGTATGCTTTGTCTTTGGACATGTGAAAGGGTAAAGACCCCACTATTTTACCGCATTTTACCTTTTAGTTTAAAAGAATATGCCCTTCAAAATTTTGTTTAGTGCGTAAAACAAGTTTATCCAAATACAAACATCTCTGTGACAATTCAGTGAACAGCCTGTTGCCAGCAAGAAAGCTCGGGATGGTCGTATGCGCAATAAAATTCTAAAATGTTGCGTATTTCCAAATACAAATTACTTGCACAAATGTTTGGCACCCAGAGTCTAAGGATACAAAGCCGTTCTAACGAATATGACGAGACTTTTTGGAATCTCTTTTGCTTTCAAAACCGGCTCTCCGATACGATGGCTGAAGCGTCCTCTTTCTTGTCCATCACTTCGTTGTAGCTGAAATAAAAGTGACCTGATAACCTAACAACAAATTTGTTAATGATTGTACAATCACAAATTTCTGAAAAAAGGCGCTTGGCAAGTAATGCTGGTTTTTACAAAATATTTGCAATTTATCAGGTTTGGAGTTGGAAAGCGAAGCATGGAGGAAAGAGTTGCAGAAGAAGTTGCTTACTTAAATAAAGAAATACAAAATTACAACGGAAAAGCCTTTGATTTGTTGGTGAAGCAATACTCACTAATGTCTGCTGCGAAACTGTTTGGATAATAAGCACGCTTGTTTTCCATTAAGCTTATTTTTTTCTGAGTATTTTCAAAAACCTCTGTTTTCAAATGGTACCTGCCGCAAACAAGCCGTGATTGCCTTCATACAGGTCGTGGATCCTTTTCATGTTTGCAATACACAAACGTTTGTGTTGTTATGCACGAAATTTTGTGATTGGCAAAGTAAGTATTTTGACCCGCACCCGTCACAGCAATGGTTGATCCCCGTCTGGAGTTTGGTGACAGTCAAATACAGGTCGGCCGTCAAAACATTTTAGAAATTTTTCGTCATAAAAGAAAGTTAAGAGTAAAGAATAAGGGCAATTGACAGACCATCGCGGATGCAGAGGGTTCTATGGTCATTTGGGGAGGTCTATTCCACAAGATTTTCTTCATGACTGTGCAACTGGCCCAAACATGCATAGGCGTTTTGACGCTGTTAGGGCTTTATGAAATAGTGGAATCGAAACTAAAATAATTTTAACAATTCTACCTAAAACCACAACAAATATGAAGTTGGAAGCCAATTCTTGTCAGTGTTAAAAATAACTGCATACCCCTAAATTTCAGACAAATAAAACCTGATTGTATTTTTTATGTGAATTGTTCCTGTCAACTGAAAAACATTCACAATTCAAAAACTTTTTCTGGGCAATGACTGAATCTGTACTTTGTTTCTAATATGCTAAAGCTAAATAAACTTACCACACTCTGCAGTGCACTATCTAAAGTAATATAAGATGACATAATGTGTAGACTTTTCACGCACATTTTGTTTGCAGTATATAATCAACCAAAATCTGCAATTCGATTCCTAATTGCTTAACACAAACTACTGTAAAACCAATGTCAAACCCGTTGCAGCAATACCCAATTTAAATTTAAACTTTACAAACGACTATCTGTGGATGGCTCCAGGTTATGTGAAACAACAGCTCAAAAATGCGAAAAGGTTTATGTTTGCCCAAATTTGAACTACAGTATATTCTTTAACATTTAGCCATCATAAACGTTAAAAGTCAAATTAAATGTGCACCATGTTGAACGGGTTGAACAGGGCCGGATTTACCTATATAGGCTATATAGGCAGTGCCGGATTTACCGAGAGGCTATATAAGCTTAAACCTAGGGCCTCAAGATCCAAGGGGACCTCCAACAAACTGTAGTATGCATATTTTATTCAACTTTCTTGATGATAACGCCAGACTGTCCCAACGAGATTCCACGAATATCAACATGACGGTTGGTCAAGCCGCACGCCAACTGTTATGTCGATATACTCAAAGCACGTTGGCTGCGTCCTGCGTTTGCTGAATCGTACCGATTGTTACGTGTGACTCTATCAAAATAATTTGTGGCTATTCATGTGTGAAATGCACCTGATCAGTGGCATAACTGACGGGTGGCAGCAAACCACCGCCACTCTTGTAAGCTAAATGTATAAACCGCGCCCCTACCTAGCTTGCATTTTGGTATTTACTATTCTTTTGGTTTCAGTAGATTGTTTTTTTTGCGTTTATCGGGGTGTTTTCCATTGATTTCGGGTTTTTGTATAGGTGTTCAATACCGGATTTGCAATTGTTTCTCAACTATTTTCTGAAAGTTAGCCAGTGGGCTCCCTTCAGCTAAGCTTCGCCCTGGCTCAAACCTCTAGTTACGTCACTGCCCCTGATCGAAGCAAGGTTGTACTGCAGATAAGAGATATGTGTAGGGCTAGCAGCAGTATCATACAAAGAAAGCATAGTTGTTTCTTAGATGACTGAGCAATACAGTAGTTTTGTCAGGGTTTGCATCGCGTAAAGTGCGACTGGTAATTTTAGATGTGATTTTCTTCCATTTGAATTTTCTTCAGTAAAGTCATTCAGAAATCAGATTGCTATTGAGTACTTGCGCAAGTTTGTACAGCTCCCATGCAAACCAAATCAGAGAAGATCTTGATGAGCTTGAACAGCAAGCAAAAGCCACTTTGCCAACTGGCAACCGCAGAACTCTTCCCCAACGAGACAGGTAAACAGCAAAAAAATGACAAAGCGCGTTTGGGTCTGATGCCTTAGATTAGTGGTTCTTAGTTTATGCAACCACGTGAAACCTTATTTCTTAGCTTGATGGTCAATAACTGCTCAGGCAAAAGGTTCTTTTCAAGATTCAAAAGAATCAAAAACGAGTTAAAGGATCGCAATATTCCAGGAGAGGTCGTCCACACTAAGCATTTGGTACATTCAAAGTTACAAACTTAGGCAAACAAATTGTAATGAATCCTTAGATAATTTGGTTATGAAGAGGGCAAGACAAAACCTATTCAACTGTTTACTGTGTTATGTACAGCCTTACTTGATTCGATGATTGTAGCTTTTTATTTCTACATGCGTATTTCAATGACAGCATGAGCGAAATTTAAACCAGTCCAGTGGGCATTGATGATCTCAGCCCTTCCAAATTTAAATATGAAACACTATAAGTCCGTAAAGATCTTATCAAATTTTCAAAATGTCAAGTCCCCTTGCGTAAATTTTAACCCCCTATTCAAGACTTTCTGGCGACGCTTCTCGTTTTTTGCTTCACATCTTTTCACCCGACAATCTAGTTGCGTTCGATTCTTACCAGTCTGAAAAAGTAAGAAACACGCGAATCGTGAATCTAACAGTTACAGCCATTTGGGTGTGTTTTACGTGACGTATTTTGCTTGTGTGTGTGAGATTTTTACAGTCGTGCTAAGTGAGTTGCAACGTGGTCCTCACGTTGTGCTTTAAAGTCTATGCCGCCACACATACTATGTAGGTGCAGTGTGTTTTTTTTGTTTTTTTTGACACAGATAAGAAAAAACAGATGTGATTCTTATAAAAAACGTAGACCATGTGTTTTGTCAAAAATTTCAACTGTGGCGATTTCGGTTGGATTGCCTGTGGCAGTTAATAATCCTGTTCCCGCCAGCCAAGTAGGATTTCAACAAATCCGTGCAATTTAACGCTTTTGCGTCGAAGGCAGCAACAAACGCAGTGATCATGTGCACTCCAGTAACGACTTAGAACTTTTTACTGACCGTACTTCCAGAGCGTCACTTTCGGATTTTCGCAAATTGATTGACGCTTTTTATTTTTTCCTCGCAACAATGGGAGGGGGGGCCTCACAAGTGAGTTAGCCTAGGGCCTCGCATCAGTTAAATCTGACCCTGGGGTTGAACAGGTTTTCAACTTCTCTTTTCCCATGTTCTATTTTCTTTTCATCTTCTACTTTTTTCCCGACATTGGAATTTTATGAAAAACCCAGGCTATACTTAACATTTGTAGAACTTACTGCATATCCTCATTCTGCAACAACCATACCAGTGTCGTTGCATCATTTGCAATTGTTTCGCATGGCTATTCTGGCTTGTTTCTAGTGCTTGGCAAATGCTTGGATTTTAAATCATCAATTCAAATTTACTTCTTGGTATGCTGACAAAAGTGAAACTTGTTCTAGAAAACAATGTTCTTCACGTGTTGCACCGGCGTAACATATATACTGTACACGAGGGGTGCCCAACCTATAGCGCATGCGCCAAATCTGGCGCATTGGATGATTTGAAGTGGCGCATTGTATACCTGTAATCGTAATAAAGTGAGATAGTAAACCTTTCCAATGTTTTTATCGTTATTTATCCTTAAAAATCCCTCATGAGATCCTTGTTATCATCTTGAAACAAACGTCCAAGATGAAATTAAAACTCTTCATTTCGCAGTTAGAAAATGATGATGTCAGCTAGTCTCCTTATATAAAGGAGCGGATCGACTGATAATGGCAATATGAGAAAATGCACTATAAAGATCAGGTTATTGCGAGACTCATTTGAATATCGCTTTTTTGATTTTGCTGAAGAAGACCGCATTATGGTATTTATGAATCCATGCTTACTTAGTGAACGAAATATAAATGAAAATGCCAAGTAACATATAAAAGGAACTTCTTGACCTCAAATCAAATTTAATATTGAAAATGAAATTTGATGCGCTTTCTTCAGTCCCAGGCACTTACGACGTGATTAATTTCTGGAGATCCTTATTCCTTACCATGTAAAAATTTCCCAGAACTAAGAAAATTCGCTCAAGTTATATGTATGTCGTTTTGAAACGACGCACACATGCAAATAAGCATTTCCGTCCATGAAATTGATTAAAAGAAAAACGAGGTCGAACCTGACTGATTCAAATTTGAAGAATTTTCTGCTGCTCTCAGTAAGAAATTGAACTCCAAACATTGAAAAACAGGTGAAATGTTTGAAATCTCATTAAAAGTAAGTAAATTTAAAGTTTATTTGCTGCTTTACCAGGTATTCCATTTGCATTTGGTTATATTACCTGGCAAATCACTAATGACGTGAAGTAACATTGTTACAAGAAATGTCTGATGGTATGGCGCATCTCTACTCACGTTTGAAAAAATTGGCGCATGGTGTGCAAAAGGTTGGCCACCCCTGCTGTACACAAATGGCTTCTACCTGCATGGGAAAACCTAACCAATGTGCTTTAAATGCTGTAAAATTTAGTTTCTTGTTGATTGCGTTTTCCCTGCTTAGTGCTGTTGCGCGTAGAAGCAATTTCTACCTCGTCCAAATGGGAAGCATTTCCAGACGTCTTGCCTTTTTACCAGTTTTTCAATTTTTTTCAGGGACCGCTCAGCAACGCTGTGTCGAATAACATTTGCAGTGTTTTGTTTGGTGATCGCTTTGACTACGACGATCCGAAATTTTCTTCTGCGGTTTGTAAATTTTCTAGAGTGTAAGTATGGTTTGTACATTTATAAACAAGAACGCCTTCTTCACATTTTTTCTTCTTGTTTTAATATCAGCTGATCAGGTCACAGTGAACATATTTTCATGTAAACACTGGGGTTTATCTTGTACGACGTAAAATTAATAGTTGTGAATGAAAGGGTTGGGAAAGAATCCAGATCAAACTAATTCTCAAATTGGGAGCGAAATCGAGAACGTTTCTGTGAAAAACAACGTTTTCTGTAAGTTAGCACGAAAAGACAAAAATCAAACAAAGCCTTTGTTCAACGTTTATCTATCTAATTAGAGATGTTTATCCATCTAATTAGAGATACGTCTTAGTACTGAGATGCTAAAATGTTTGATTTAATCCTTTCTGCGAAGATAGATTACCATTTTCGCAAAACAGTCCTAGTCCTAGAATGATTTGACCTCTGCCAAATTGCGCCGTGCAATTCCTTACTTTGAGCAATTTGCTTGTTTGATTCACCACCAGTCAAAACATTAGTTTGTGTAACCTATAACCTGTGTAGATAAAAGTTTCTAACAAAAAAAAACAACAAAAACCAACTTTTAAGCAAGCAGAGAATTTTTTCATTTTGCACACATTTTGTGCTTTGGTATTCAGTTTGAAACCTTTTTCAGCAACCAAGAACGGTTACAAAGGTGGATATATTGCTGTAAATCAAACGAATAGAATTATTTAGACTCGCTCGGGCTATAGTTAAAACATCCCCGAATGCAACTGTTGAAATATTTTTAGGTTCGTTTCGCAAATAGCTGGTTCTCAGCGAAATTCACCTCATAGTAAGCAGAGCAAAGCATAAATTACTGTAGAATTAACAACACACTGAGGCCGAGAAAAAGACGTACCTTGTCCTAATTGACAAGCGTTTTGGGCTTTGAATTTTACACATGATGATGTATTGTTGATTCAATGCGTAGAACCCAGAATTGTTTCAAAAATTTTTATTTGGTTTTTAGAATATTTTTTTCAAACTGAGTCAACTCTATTCTTCCTTTTTTTCTATGAAATAATAAACTTTTTCGCATTTGCGGGTATTTTGTTTTTGTGTTTTCTTCCGTGTTGCTTCATATTGTGAAGGATTTTATGTAAAAACGTGCACAACTTGCTTTTTTTAAATCGAATGGATCGACGGATTAAAGATCAAACCGTACTAAATGTTTCAAATACCAAAAGAAACAGTCGAGGTGATTGAGTCCACAAGAATGGCTGCTTGAAAAAGGATTATTGCAGCAAAATACTTGAAATACACCAAAGACTGGCAATACATAGAGCTTTAGACAGCCGTCCTCAGCCAAACAAGGTTGCAATTACTCTACCATAAATGTAAAGTTTATCCGCTAGACTTTAATGAAAACAGGCAGTATGTGCGTACTAGGACCGCGACGTATTTTGCTTTGAATTATTGCAAAGTATACCTATGCTGCCACCTGTATGACGTGTGTGTTCCCAGTGGCGTAGCTAAGGGGGAAGCGGAAGGGGGAGGGACGGTCCGTCCTTGGTGGCACTTTTGTTTGGGCGGCACTATGGGCTATGCTCTACTCTGTATTCTTGTACAGGCTGTATTGAAGTAAAAGTGGTTTTTAATGTCGGCGCATTACTCGCATTTGAAGGGCGTTCTTGAATTTAAGTAATTTAAACTGTGGCATGTGTATTTAAGCGATTGTTATCTTAGCCAAACAATAAACACTTGTGTATCAGGGATGTTGTATCAATAGGCCAGTGTTTATCAACCGGGGTTCCTCGAGTGGTTGCCACGGGCTCCACCGAAACAGACCGAAGTTGCTTGGGACGAACTTTGCGACCACAGTTTTATGCGTTTGTAGCTTGGATCATCGCATAGGATTCCATGAGCAACGCAAAGATATGCAGAGGATTCCGCTGCAGCAAAAAGGCTGAAAAACACTGCAATAGTCTTTTTTACATGACGCTGCAACACGGTTCTCAACACGCTTATCAACTCACGTGATGTCAAATGTACTGATTCACAACACGGTTGATTGATCGTCTGTTGAGTCGTTGTTGACGTTTTATCGTGTTCCTTAATCCTTTTATGACGTCATAGAACATAAGAGTATGGTGGATGACTGTGGGCAAACGTATGGCTGTGGTGAGCTCTAAGCTTTTGTAAGTGCTCTTTCGTTTTGTACCTGCGAGTAAAAGCGCATTGTTGGGTCTAAAAAACATTTCTGTGTAAATCTAATAAATGTGTAGTTGGATTTGTGTTTGTCAAAATCGATTTCCGTGTGTGTAGAAATATAATCTATAGCTCAATATACTTCAACATGGGTTTCGAGGAATCCTAGTGTCCCGCAAAATATGTAGTGGGGGTAGGCCTACGTGAGTTTTAAGGGTTCCGTGAGGGTTCTTCGTTTTTTTAGGGGAAATGATTTCTTGCTTCAGTATGTTGATGCGTCATTATTAAAAAATTTTAGATCACAGTGCTGCATTCAGGTTCCAAGTAGGCCAGTTGTACAGGAGGTTGAGTGCAGTTAATAGCCGAAAAAGAAATGTTGATAGTTGTTGCGTTGCTTGTTCATTGTTGTGCAATTAAGAACGTTATTGTTGCATCACAGTTATACGATGTTGTTGATGTACAGTGCACAGTAGAAAAAAAGGCTCCCTTGAACTTTTGCAGTTTATTCAAAAGTATAACCTTGGGAACTCTGTTCCAAATATAGTAATTATGCTGCGGATTTTCCTCACAATTGCCATTAATGCAGCCACCTGTGAGAGAGTTTTTTTGAAACTAAACCTGATTAAGAATTACTTAAGACAATGATTCTCAACCTGAGGTTCGAGAACATCCAGGGGTGCACGGGAAGATTTCCAGGGGTACTTGGATGGCAGTTGAGTTTTCGTGTATTGCTATTTTTTAATATCTTAAACTAGAGGAAAATGCTTGAAAACTCCGCGTAGATTTTGTCAGCTTGCTGGGAGTTTGGGTTGATTGTTTTATGACTCGGGGGTACTTAACGGAAAATAGGTTGAGAATCCCTGACTAACGATCTAGTATGAGCACCTTGCGGTTGAGAAATCTTGCCACATTGTCTATGGAGAAACAATTGAAATATGAAATAAATTTTGACATGGTCATTGAACAATGTGCCAACAAAAAAGGAAGAAGTTACTTTGTAGAAAATTGTAGTTTTCTTTTCAGAAATAAAGATGGTCCTAATTTTTATAAACTTGTTTTACTATTTTTCCTTATATATCATTTTTGCTTTTTGTACTTACAATGTTTAAGGTTTTTGGTGTGTATTTAAAGCATACCATATTTGAGCATGTGAGATTACTGTAATATTATAATGGTGCACGAACTAGTTAATATATATACAAAGCTTAAGAGCCAGTCACAGTGCAATACGCATTTTTATGGGTGGCGCCAAACTCAAGGGCCGCCCTGGGCAGTCCACACTCTAGCTACGTCACTGTGTGTTCCTATAACTTCTGTTGGCTTTTGCACTTGAGAAACGGTCATCTGCCTTTAATAGAACAGAAATACTGTGTTGTTCATTTTTACCAATGGAAACATTTTTAATTAGTACACCCTTACTGCGAAAGCGCTAGCCAATCACCGGGGCTGAAACTAATGTCTGAAATACAATATTAAACGTTGGTTACGCAGCTTAAAGGTTTGCTAAGACAAAACCTATTTTGTGAATAAAAGAGAACGGTTTATTCCATTAACTGCGACTCTGCCGTTGTATCGACATGTCATGTGCACCACAATGCGTTTGAAATTTCTGCTTCAGTTAAATAAACATGAATCACATTGACATGTTTTTCTCAGGTTTGGAGATTCAGAAACAACTCACCTTCTGCAAGCTATTTTTTTGCTTTCTATTTTTGTTTACATTCCCCCCTTTTCATCTAAGATGAAATCAATTAGAAAAAGCATGGCTGTCACTGAAGGTGAGGAGATACGTGAAATGCCTTTGTGGATGTCTACTAAACAAAAGTTTAAAACGTGCTTATAGACTTCATATTGGTGCCGCGGATTAATGCAAAAGCAAACCTTTTCAGTATAGTTTTACCAGCTTTTTTAAGTTAAAACGGCAGCGTATAAATCTGACTGCGGAATTAAATGCTGTTCTCTTCGCTTGGTTTACGTACTAGCTAGGCAATAGCTCTGATGTTAGTTGAGCTGAATTTTATTTGCCGATAATCATCATAGCAGCAAGAAAAACACAAATTAGTGCAAGGACGCCAGCAGGGCATTGAAGGAACCGGAAGGTTATCGAGTCGACGCCCCTCAACAGCTGAATGAGCTTTGTTACTATCCAGTTTTAACTCGTAGTGTTGCATTAGCGTGAAAAAAACTGCCAGATGATCAACACAGTTGCGTAGGGAGTGCTGGGTCTCAACCGGTCTTTCTCGGTGGGTCAAGTGATCAGATCTCCAAGGATCTGGGCGTAGCAGAGAAAAAATAAATCCAGCTAAAATGAAACTATTTCACATGGGTTAAATTTAATTACACCATTCCCTATATTGCAAGGGTGCGATATCTACACAACTTAGTTGATGCCACTGCTATTCAAAATAAAAATTTAATCAGCAAAATGAAATTTGGGAGTGTTTTTCTGAATTTTGGGTGGGATTGTTTTGTAATTTGTACAAGTTAGGATTTTATATAGCTGAACCATTTCCTGAAGAAAATTGAAACAAAATTACAAAAACTTTTAAGACTTCTTAACTAAACACCTGCATGTATACACAAGTTTTAAAATGGAATATAAATAACGGTTTACGTTTTAAAACAACGCAAATCTGCCACTGTTTACAGTGGTCTTTGTTTCGATCGTCGCATGTGGTCACGCAAATCTTGAACAAGGACTGAAAGAAGACTGCATCTAAATACAAACGGCAGAGATGTTTTTTTTTTGCGAATGGTCCACGGTGCGACACTTTGCAACAAAGTGTGTAGATGCGAAATTCGCAGAGCGCTGAATGTCGAGCCGCGTTTCCTCCGAATGCCAGGTACGAAAATTCGGCCACGTGGCCAGAATGTCCCAGGAAAGGGCAAGTGCTGCTGGCTAAACCCACGGGAAAGCGACCCAGATGCCAATCAAGGGCCATGTGAGTGACTTTACTTCTGACCTTGCTTAGTCCCGCCATGGTGTGAAGTCAGCAGGACTATGAAAAAACCGTGAGGTATTTCGAGTCCTCTGCGACGTACCCACAGGAAAATCGGGAGTTAAAATGAAGGAATGAATAATGATTTGCATCATAGGTGCAGGATCAGGCAAACTTTGGCGGGTGCGAAGGATTTTTACCCGAATTTTCCCAAACTTGCCCGAAAAAGTTTGTGCGACTTTGCCTACAAATTTTCACTCACAACAATTTTGAAGACTTTTTTTTGGTATGACCTCAAAAAAAGAAAAAAGTCTTCATGCGTTTTTCTGCTAACGATGGGTCCCATTTTATGAAATCAAACATAGTTGGGCGCTATTTTTGCAGCGATTTTCAAGGATTTTGCTCAGATTTTTAGAAATTTTGCCCGGATTTTCAAGGATTTTGCCCGGATTTTCGACATATCAAAACTTTTGGGGTCCACTTGCACCCCCTGCACCCCTGCCTCCTACACTACTAATTTGCGTATAAAAACTCTATTGAGAGAAACATAATTCATTAAAGGTAAGGTTTCAGGAAATCCGACAGAGCCTGCTGCAGTCGTCATAAAGTTTTGAGTATAAATTATTTTTTTCCTGTCATTGCTTCCCAACATTTTTTGAATTGCCATCCACTTTTACTGACAATGTTTGTTGAGCCCACTATCAGACATTGTGATAAACGCAAAACCACAAAAAATTGCAATATGACAAAGAAACAAAATGTTTACAACACAGAAAAATTTACTTTTAATGGAAAACGGGAGCTTGAAGTCGAGGTTTGATAGGAGGAAAGCTCACACATAACGTTGTATTCAAGAAACGTTTTAGTTAAATACTGGAAAATCGTAACAGTTTGAAATGCTTCGCGGTGGGAAGAGTTGGTTTAAGTGCTCAGCAACAATGCTTAGTTTAGAATTGAATTCCTCATCAGACGGAAAATGTTTCAATTTCGAACATATTTTCAGGTTTTGTGCAGGACATAATTGATGAACACAAGAAAACTTTAGACATGGATAATCCAAGAGATTTTATTGACGCATTTCTTGTGGAAATCAATCGCAGTGACGACAGTTCGTTTACAGTGAGTGAGCAATTTTGACAAAACGTTTTCAAGACAACGATCTACCTGCTTTAAATCGATCTCATGACGTTTTTAATTATAAGCTGTGATGACTAGTTTATGAAAGCCAAACAAAAATGATTGAGAATTGGTGCCATTCATTATTATTCGTAAAAATCAAGCACCGAAGTGTTTCAGCTGCGTATTCTGTCCTTTCTCATTTTCGTTGAAATCAAACCATATTTGCTGCCAAACGTCAGATAAAGGTTAAAATCAAAGTGCATTTTCCGTGCACTTCTAGGTGTAGTTGAATGGGTTGAGCTACACAACTTTGTCTGCACGGTGAAATCACTGAGAAAATTTCAGATAAAGAAGGTAACATAAGATATTTTTGGTTTGTAGGTAGAAATTCTTCTTGTTTGTTCTGTTTCAGGAACATCAGCTTCTCAAATTCTGCCACAATCTTTTCTTTGCTGGAACAGAAACAACTACTAGCACTTTGAGATGGGGTATCTTGTGTTTGCTGCATTACCCGGAGACACAAAACAAGTTGAGAAAAGAAATAAACAAAACTATTGGTACAGTTTTGACAGTTTTGACAGTTGCAATGTTTGCAATTATAAGGAAGGTTTTGGAAATGTACAAGATGACGTTTAATATTTCAAGATTGAAAAGTGCGGTAACGAATTGATGTTCTCGGAGGTATCATTTATAGTCTGCAAAAACCCAAATTGAGTGCCAAATATTATTTGCACCACAATAGGATTAGTTTTACATTTGAAATATGCAAAGTCAAACCCAGGGCCGTCGCCAGCGGGGGGCCAGTGGTGCCCGGCTCCCTCATTTGAAATCTGTTCCACCCCATTTCACGTTTAGCCCCCTGGTTGCTCCATATATCCAACACAGTATTTTTAAAATGTGACCCCCTTCTTGTTTTTGGCCCCTCCATCTGGTTTTGGCTACCCCTGCTGCTAAATCCTGGCGACGGGCCTGGTCAAACCAAGTTGTTTTCATCAAAATAATTTTTGAAAATCGGAAGGTTCACAAGTTAAACTGTTTCAGGTCCTGATTCCACAGCAAAAATGTCTGACAGAGCCAGGATGCCATACACGTGCGCCTTCATTGAAGAACTTTACAGATTCCGAACTCTGGTTCCGATGAGTATCAATCACAAAACCACTAATGACGTCATGCTCTATGGCTACTGCTTGCCCAAAGGCACTCCGGTAAGTGGAGTTGATCCAAGGCCTCCTAGAAAGAGGCCACTGCCCTGGTTTCTCTCTCTCGGGGGCCTTGGATGATCTGGCTAAACGGGCTCACGAAAGTTGGCGCAAGCATACAATGACATTAAAATCGACTGCAACAAGTGACTGCCAAACGGAGTTATTTTACTACGAAATTTAACAAGTTACCAAACCGGCGCGAAATTTTGTGCCTTGCACACTGAATGCGTGATGATGACGTGAAGCTGTTCATCAATGAACTATGCACATACATTTTAACAGTTTTCCAATAGCACCGAAGGCGTTGAGTCACGAAGTTTTTTTCTCAATTCTCTCCCAGGTTCTCCCAAACTTGTGGGCTGTTCACAACGATCCAGATTTATGGAAAGAGCCGGAGGAATTTATTCCCGAACGTCATCTCGATTCTAACGGAAATTTCGTCAA
>JGI24022J15233_10002871_pt1 | contig 16580 bp, 12 predicted proteins | sample Ectturendosymbi2_FD_15233 | JGI IMG/M metagenome (IMG submission 15233)
CGATCAAAGGCTCAAAAGACTCGGACTCGAGCCTAGTTACCACTGAAAACTTCAGCGAAACGCTTTGGCCTAGCGGTTGGGCCCTAGGCCAGGCAACATGAGCCAAAATGACCCCAAAACTACTTCACTTATGACGTCACTCACAAAAAATCCGCACCCCCAACCAAAAAACTTTTTTTTGAGTGCAATCTACTAGACTGGCTGATCTGTTTGAGCGCTTGAACAGCTCTCAAGCGCAATCGGCGGAGGAGCTAGGGCATTGGTAAGGCAACCGAAAACTGCTGTTTTTAAGCCAAAATCGAAGTACAAATATATCGTACGCCGGCTCTCGAAGTGTTGATAGAGAATTTGCATTAATCAGTTAAAAACTAAGTGGCAACTTGTGTTTCCGAACATTCCATGCAGAACAATACCGTAGCACCGGGAGGGGCTTTTATGTCCAAATATTGCTAAAAAATTTTATGCATCGGTGTGCTGATAAATATCGGTGAAATTTTACCGATACGACACATCGGGAACTCATCATATTGGCTGATTTATACTAGCATGCCAATGCATCAGTCAAGCTCTACTCATTGGGTGCCATTTTTAACGTGATAAACTTTATACCACACAAATGTTTTGATTTCCATACAGTCATGCAAATATTACTTGAGCAATAGTAATCAAGTAAACACAGATTTAATTTTGTGGGAAAGATAGGTGCATTTTCTGAAGCATTTAGTCTTGACACTGATTTTCTAGGTGCACATTTCAGTTTGTAGAAAATTTACAGGTAATGTTGACAGCATGTGACCTTACAAATGTTGCCATATGCTTGGAACAATGAACATTAATGGAAACATTTGTTTTATGTAGTGTCAGGATTTTTGCCTTAAGTTTCATTGCCAAGTTTTGAAAATTGTGTTCCATGTAAATTTTTTTTTAATAGCTCACTGCAGCATTATCACCCACTATATGTGTTGTTACATTTGACCATTAACTCTTTTACCTATTCAACATGACAGGAGCTTCCAAATAAATAAACAAATCTGCATTCTGACTTCTTTCAATTATTGTAGAGGGTAGTAATATTACCATGTTAGCAAATACTGGAATGTTTTGTGTTGATTATGATAGAAAATATATATCAACTTTGTAACTTTGTAGAAACATGTACAACAGCTAGTTGTGCTTTACTGCATCAGATTCGTTGACTTTCTTGAATAACTTCTGACTACTGATAAGATTAAAGATCACCTCCACAAATCTAATAGAAACAAATTTATGTATTTCCTTCAGGCATTAAAATGGTTTAATACTTAAACTCAGTAACAAGCATGTTGTTCTTTTCAGTGCTCTAGTTTTTAGTAAATTTTAGAATGTAGGCATTTTATTGTGACATGCATCTTTTCAACTTCTTAACCCTTTAATGTCATATGGGCCGAATTCGTCCCGTGCGAAGCTTTGTTAGTTTATTCTGCACACAGTTAGTTTTATCGCTCAACGATCGTTGTCCTGAATTCGGCCTGAGTCGCACTTTCTTTTCAAGCACTTTATCGCCGTTTAGTGATTACAGGTTTGATATCAGCCATCTTGACCTCTGTCAACTGTCAGTTCTTGGCAGATGAAATGCAGTAGAGGTTTTGATGAGGATCTTTGGAAAAACTTTTCATTACTCAACGACAGAAAAATCTGAAACATAGAGTCAGTCTTGCAGAATATTAATCTGGTGTTCTGTGTTTTGTATTGCTAATTTGTGAGTTTCTAGGCCGGTTTTTGTGTCTGGGACGAATTCAGCATAGAAGTGTGGATAAACAATATTGTTTCACAAGTCTGGGTACTGTAGGTTGTTTTCTTTTTTTGCAGTTGTTTGCTGTTTGATTGTGTCTAGAGTTTAGTGGAAGGCCATTATCTCTTTCTAAATGAGTCCCAAATCTTTTTATGGCAAGAAAGGGATGTACAAAGTTAGACTTGCCGAATGTGAAAGCGATGATAGTGAGTTGTACGACAGTGATGAGGATCTGGACTATGTTCTTCCCACAAAAAAGTGACCTTACAGCGAATGATCTGATTCTGAAGAAGACACTAGTTACAGTGCTTGCAACATTAATTCAAACAGAAACGAGGAAGAGCCCCAAGGTTCGTCTATTTTGGAAGAGCCAGCAATTGTTGCATCAACAATGCCAAATGTGCAGTCAACACAGCAACGAAGGCCTCTATGGAAGTATGTTGACTCGTATGAATAACAGTCTCGATTGAATTTTCCTTGTTGGAGAGGATCTGTACCTTAATCAGAGGAAATCAAACAACCTTTCGATTGCTTTCAGTATTTCTTCTGTGAAGAGGTAATGACATTTACTGTGGACCAAAGTAACCTCTTTGCTGTTCAATGTGATCCAGGACAACTGCTGCATGTGACACAAAGTGAGTTAGAGCAATTTGTAGGTTGTTGTATGTATATGTCCATTTTCAATCTACCTAGATCCGAAATGTATTGGGCATCAAACACCCGAATCAGTCAAGTAGCTGATGTCATGACTTGAGTCAGGTGGAAAGCAATCAAGAAAAACTTGCACTTCAATGACAACACTCACATGCCATCTATAGACGATCCAAAGCGTGATAAACTTTTCAAAATAAAGCCTCTGCTACAAATTCTGCAGCAACAGATTTTATGCATTGATGAGCAAATAGTGCCATTCAAAGGTCGCTCCTCACTGAAGCAGTATGTGCCCAAGAAACCCCACAAATGGGGCTATAAGATCTTTATGCTTTGCGATACTCATGGTATGGTGCACAATTTCGAAATATATACTGGGAAAATATTGCCTGTTGAAGGATATCCTGATCTTGGAGCTAATTCCAAATATTGTCTTGAGATTGTCACAAGTAGTTCAACCAAATATGAACCACATCTTTTACTTTGAGAATTGGTTCACATCTGTCAACTTGTTAGTTCAGTTAGTTAAAAAGGAAATATTTGCCATTGCTACAGCAAGAAGCAATCGTTTGGTAGGATGCAAAATGCAGAGTGAAAAGGAGTTGAAGCAAAAGGGAAGAGGAAGTTTTTAAGAAAAAGAAACTACAATTGATGGTATTGTAGTGAGAGTAGTGAAATGGTTTGACAACCGCCCATTCACATTAGCAAGCACCTGCACAAGCGTTTATCCGTTGTGCAATGTTGATAGATGGGACAGGTCACAAAGACAAAGCATCAGTGTTTGCTGTCCAGCTATTGTTGGTAAATACAACCAAAACATGGGAGGAGTTGATGCACTAGATGCACTTGTATCGTATTACAGAATTGGGATAAGATCAAAAAAATATTACCATCGTTTTTTCATCTGGTTGATGTAGCTGTCATGACTGGATGGCTTTTGTACAGACGAGATTGCAATTGTTTTGGCGTTTCAAATTCAAAGCAAAAAGATTTGTTGAGCTTCAAAATCAGTGTAGCTGAAGCTTTGATAAAAAAGGCAAAGACATATTTTCTAAAAAGAGAGGAAGACCATCTCTTGAATTGATGTCTGATGGGTCAGCAGCAAGAAGCCGTTCTGCAGCAACATGCAGACCACAAGATGACATATGGGGAGATAAGATTAGTCACTGGCTGGAGGTGGGAGCGACTCGGCAAAGATGCAAAAACCAATCATGCAGTGGTAAAACCGTTATTCTTTGCAGTAAATGCAATGTGCATCTGTGTCTGAACAAAAACAAAAATTGTTTCAAACTCTATCACCAATAACTTTACTTCATTCATGATTCTAGTGTATTTTCAAACGCTTTAAAAATTTGCACTGAATGTTGCTCCAGCTTCTAGTAATGCAATGCTTTTTTGATAATTTATTATATGTTTGGAGTGCAAAGTTTTGAGCAGTTGCAGATTGTTTTGTAAGAGACAAAGAAGAATCGTACCTTTCCAAGAGAAAACTGCCATGACTTCGAAATTTTTAAGGTGTGAAATGTGATCATGTTTCCACAACTAGCGTTAATATTCAAAAAAATATTGTTGCTTGTCTTTACATTGCTGTGATTTATAGAAACAACATGTTTTTAGGATAAAAACACAATCATTTCAATGTACATTGATCACCATTCGTGAAAAACAGAATCTCAAACCATTAAGCTCTTCAGAATGTTTCTTTTTTTGTCGTGATGTTTCATGTTGTGTTTTTGTTTAAGTTCCGTTTTTCTCTTATAAAATATACTGACAACAAACAAATGTACACTTCTATTTTTGAAAAATTCGAAATTCCATGCATATAGGACCAATGGAGCAGTGTCCCCAATTCGGCACATGAACCGATTCCCCCCAATATACTTTAGAATGAGATAACAGCACACAATCTAGTTTTCAGGTTCATATTTGACAACAATTTTCCATATAACATTTTTTTTCAGACATTAAGGTGTTAAACTTAACGTCACCAACCAGCACAATTCAAAGATTATTACCAGCACTTCGACTAAGGTCAACTTTAAGATTACCATGAAGAGAACATTTGACTTTAAAGAAGCTCTTGGAAGCAACACTGATACACTGTGCAACATGTGGGTGTATTCATGACCAGCATTCTCTAACTCTTTTTGGATAGCTTATGGGCAGAAACAACATACAAGTGGCATGCTTTCATGCTGGAAATTTAAGCAATAACATAAACTGAAGTGAAATTCATCCACTGAGCTGCATTTGAAAACAACTACACATCATTTCATGAAGACTTGGATGCCAGCATTGTCTACAGAGAACAGTGTTCATGAGTCATGAGATAATCATGTGCACAGAACAACTTGCCCATATTTTGGAGTTGTGAAAGTTAACTTAATATTTGTTCACTAAGTTACTGTGACTGTTTTTACAATTAAGATTTTCAATGCACCTAAATATACATGCACTTATCAGCTGCAGAAATGGTCTCTTTAAATCAGGGGTGGGGAACCTGCAGCCTGTGGGCCAAATGCGGCCCACATGAACATTTGATATTGCTCACACGTTACCTAAGTTAGAGTACAACATCACATCAATACAAAGCTCCATGATAAGCAGGTACTTAGTAAATTAAGTGAATGAATTGATTTTTTAGGATAAAATTGATTGACTTTGCAGCTTGCCAGCGATAATGCACAGGGGGCCTGCAGAGTATGGCAGAATAAAGTCAAACAATTGAAGTTGATCTACTCCAGTGCTTCCAACTCTATACTGTCACTGCATGCCACCTGTTCCAAAAGAACTTCATTTATTCAATTGTACTTCTGATTTACTAAAACATGCAAATGAAATTAATGGAAAGCAATATAATGCAATGTTTGCAACTGTTGAACTTTACTAACAACAGCTGTTTAACTTCAGTAACCATGCTTAGCCTTTAAGTATATGATGATGAAATATTGAAATGAGACGTGTTATTTGCTACAGTTGTGTAAACAGAATTTTTTTATTGGTCTAAATCTGAATTCCTATTGAGACCTGGGAGCTGCTCACGTACCACAGTTTAAAAACGATTGAATTCTACCCAAGCATTGAGCCAGGTTGAAACAAGTTGAGTGCAGCTTGAAAACCTGTTTCTTAATGCGGCTGAGGCAGTACTCTAAAGTTACATCATGACCAAATAAACCTTTTTCCAAGCTTTGCCCAGTTTATTTAAAACCTAATCAGCCATAGTGCAATTTGACCATGAGTTACAACCAGCCTTAGTAGCATTCACGGCCGACGAAATATTAATTTTCACAAAATGAAGTTGTATAACGACTACAGTGAGTCGTTTACTCGTCAAGCAATTGCAGGTAGCTTTCCACGGCCGCAACAAAGAATGCACGACCAGGTCTTTGATAATTTCATTGGAATTCGCGGTTCCAACGTGCCCGTTCTATTTCACTGACACTGAGCTCACTTGAAGTCGTAGCTCATTTCGAGCAGACATGTAGAAAAGCCTAATGTTTGGTACAGTGATATGTCGCAAGCAGATCGGCACCTTTTATCTTCTGGGCTCCACGAAATATTGTGTTTGGCACTGCGTGCATCGGAGTTGTATGATGTTGTGGAACGATTCTAGTTTTATAGGTACTGTTGTATACTGGCGGATTAAAAAAACGCTTTCCTGTTTCTAAATGTGCAGAACAACTGTCATCAAAAATGTAAATAAAGTGAAGATAGTGTAGCATAAACCAACTGCGCACAGGAATGTAGACAGCATAAGAAAATAAATGGGTTTCGCAGGTGTTGAAGGGGAAAAAAATTAATAAAAAATGGTGGTTTGCCTTCTATGTGAGCGAACACAAGTGTTCGCATATGAAACAGACGTTACAGTCGTTCTATCATTGTGCAAAAATATTTTGCTTGTGAAATCTATTGCACTGGCATCAAATACAAAAGAGGATAAACGATTACCCACAAGCTAGTTGGGTTTTCTTCAACGAATGGACCTTGCGTACAGGTTGCATACCATGTGAAGTTTTGCGTCATGCGACAGTGAGTCGAATGTCTGGACTAAATTTCTAAAGCATTCCTGTTCCATGCTATCTCAGCCGTTCATGTGTGTTGGGGTAGAACTAACATAATTTTTCTGGCGTTTTTAGGCTGTGTTGTGTAGTTTAATTTGTGCTCATTATATTCTTATAGGGGACAGACTCCTGCAGAAGCCGAGTTGAATTACCTGAATATTGCGAAGTGGCGGGAAATGTACGGCGTTGATATGCATCAAGTTAAGGTAGGGCGTAAATAACACTACTGTTGCATCACAGCTCTGTGCAAACTACAGTAGTTACTGACGATACATTGCAATGACGCTGTGCTTCTAAACAAATGTGTCCAGTTCGATCTGGCTTCGTGTGAAACATTCAACCGCTGCTCCATCTCCCATCGCGTTGAAGTTTATCCCAGTTTTTTTTCCGAGTTGGTAGCAAAGCTTACCACAGCTGATTTCTTTGACAGGGCAAAGACGGGAATCAGTACAGTTTGGGCTTAACGCCCACTGGCGTGCTGGTTTTCGAAGGTGATCAAAAGATCGGATTGTTTTTTTGGCCAAAAATCAAGCGCTTGGATTTTAAAGGAAAACGTTTAATGCTTGTGGTAACTGAAGATGATGACAGGGTATGTTTCACTTCTTTTTTGGGTACACTAGTTTTATTTTCTTGTATGGTGAAGGAGCATGCAGGTGAACTGCGTGTAGCGCGTAGCAATGCTGTCTTGCCGATCACTACATGGTAAACTTCCTCGCATCCAGCATGAGGTTCACTTGAAAACGTTTTTTGTTGCAGTGTTTGCTGTCAACAAAATATGAATTTGGACACGTATAGTCAAGGCAGTTGTTGCGGTATAGGCATAGAAGGCAGCGTCGACTTAAAATATACGTCGTCGACTTTGCAAAAAATATTTTTGCTGATCGATTCGACTGGGTCGCCTTTGTAGAGACCAGTTGCTTGTGTCGACGTTCAATTTCTACATCTTCAAAATCAGAAGTTACTTAGGAGAATGAAATGTTGAAATTTCAAAAATTTTAAATACTCTTCTTTCCTACTTCAAAAAAAAGTTAAGACTGTTTCATCACTCAAGATGTGCTTTTCAACGACATTGGATCATTTTAACCAACCAGTCATGGTACCGATGATCTCACAGAGCTCTATTCGGCAATACCACCTGCTTCAGCTTGATTAGCATCGCCAATGCGAACTCGACCAATTCTATTTCAGGGGGTTGAGCAAGAGCACACTTTCGTTTTTCGCCTGGATCACCCGAAAGCGTGCAAGCATTTGTGGAAGTGCGCCGTCGAGCATCACGCTTTCTTCCGCCTGAAGTCGAACGTCAAGCAAGGCACGCGACAGCAAATCGTCCGTCTGGGCTCGAGGTAAAACATAACGCGGAGTGGGGCGTCACGCGACCTTTCTCTTGCTAGGGTTGAAGCGATCGACTACAGCTACTTCTATTAAGAGGTTTTAGCGTTAAATCCGCCACTTGCAGCGATGTCAACGGCGTTATCCGTTCCATTAAGGCGTTGGTGGTCGCCTTGGACGGGACACTGACAAGTTGGATTGATTCTTAAGTGACCACATGCATGTTTAATGAGCTGCACCGCGTACATGCGGATTCGATGCGCGGTAGCCACAGCTAAGGCGCTTATACAGTTCGCACTGGTGCAAGGGTAATTGGTGGTGAACGTTGTTGTTAAGGTTCGGTTCAGCGTCGTAACAAAAAACACGATGGTTTTTGTGCAAGTGTACGTATTATTGTTCTTATAAACTTAGTTATGTACCATTAGGGCTGGTTTCAAGTAACAAAAATATAATGTTCAAGTAACAAGTAATTTTTGACAGATTACTGTACTTAACTAACTTAGTAATTTAAGCAAATTTGGATAATCAACGTTTAGACTTAAAAACATGCAAGTACATCAAAACCATTACAATTTTTGAATCAAATGACGGGCGAATCAGACAAAATTCGCACCTGTTGGCCTCGATTCAATTAATGGAATGAGCTTCTAGCTCCAAACCGTCATTATGAACACAATCAACAATTGTGACTCACAAAGCGCTCTGCACAGACAAGAAATCTATTCGCCTCAATGGCTTATTTTATGTGTGATGATGCGTGACATGTATAATATTGTGTTTGCAGCAACAGGCGTGGCTTCTGAAACCTTAACGTTCTGAAAACAAATTACTTGTAATTCCACGATATGGCAAAATTGCTTAATCAAGTAACAATGAAATGTTTTCAAGTAATTACTTGAACCCAGCCCCAGTTACAATGGATTTGGTTTCGCGCATTGCAGACCTCACGCGCAAAACGTTTGTTTATTCGACCGTGACCGCCGAACTCACCCGGCGACATTCGAAAACACATCCTTTGTCTGATCGCACTGTGTGCGCCTTCGTTCCGATACCGATTAGCCAAGGGTCTTTTGTGGTCGCGTGTTTTCGTAAAGCTTAACCAACTCGTTCATCGCGATTGTGTGTTTTTCACTTGCACGCATCCAATGTGATGTACGCTCAGGAGACTTCGAAGTGACATCATCAGGATTTCCCCGCCTTTTCTCCGAAAGTGTAAATCTGTAGTAAAGACCCCTCGGTCTGGGGTTCAATTGTCACTGAGTTCCAACTTCCCGACGGAGCGCTGTTCAGAACAATCCGGTTGACAAGATTTTCAGGAGATAAGATTGATGGCGTTATTCAAATTTCTTTCGAAACAAACATCACCTTCACAAGTCCCTTAGCTCAGTTCCGTTTTTGCGCGTCAGCGAAAAGCCGCAAAGCCCAAGCGGGAGTCCAGACGTTCACGCCACGCATGAACGAACGCATGCCAAGGACACCGGCATCTTCGCCTTCCTGTTCAGGTTCAGCCCGGAGTCAGTTTTCGGTATCGACCTTCTCCCCACCGAGCGACTTTCGACCCTTTCACTATGATGTCACAATTGTCACGTGCTTCCCAGGTTTCGACCGAGCGTCAGGACCGAGTTCGAGATCACGAGAAACCAAGCGCCGCGAAAATCTGTGAACTTCGAAAGACGACCAAGCAAGAGGTATTCGCGGCGACCGACCTTCAAACGACGTAAGCAGCTTTGGTTGGCCGTTGCGCGTTTTTATTACGCCTCTGATGTTTTCCGATAATAATCCGAAACCAACGGGTTTGAGCTATTTTCGTCGCGTTTAGACTTCAAAAGTTTGACAGGCGCTTGTGACGGCGACAATGCTTTGTTGTTGTTTTTGTTACGTGTCTCTCTCGGTACGTGTATCTCTCTTGGCTGCAGCCACGACTCAGGTTGAGATTGTGACGCAGCATCGGAGAGCAAAGCATGAAAGTTATGCGACAGCGTAAATAGGCTGCTCTGCCGCAGGGTTATGTCAACACAGCTTAGCAATGCTGTGTCGCTGTCGCAAAGCTGCGCCGTGATCAGACCACTGTTGAGAAACGTAGTTTGTACTTAACGTCGCTTTCCGCTCGAAGCATTCTTTTTCCCATAATTACGTAGCTGACCTGCTGAGCCATTTCTCCCAGCAAACGCGTTTTTAGTAGGACTTGTTAAGGTTGTGAAACTTCTCTAAATCCAAATAATGAATGCAAACAGTTATGAAAAGCGTGGTTCTTTTAATGACGTTATCAAATTGAACATATTGTAAACATGTAAACATATCTTGAAAGCAAACGTCTGCTAAAGAACCTCTTCACTTTCAAGCTTAAACAAGTCTGTAGCCACGGTTGATGTAATTTTGCCCAAATAAAACACTCCCGTTAAATAAACCGTCCAAACACGCTAAAATTCCAAACATGTTTTTCCATAATGAAAATATTTGTGAAGCATGCTCTTTTCAATTGTGTAACTGCAAGTCTAAATTCATTAGTTGTGAATTATTACAGACAGTCTCAGCAGATACTTAGATGGGATACAACGCTAAAGTATCAGTTTTTACAAGAAGTAAATATTAGTCTCTTCAGGTGGCGGCATTAAGTTACGAATCGTAACATTGAATGGATTTTAAAATTTAGGCAGTGTCTAACCGTACCGCACTGTAAGGTTATCCTGTGGAGCTAGCTGCACGGCACTTTCGCAAGGGCTCCCTGTGATTGGTGTGAATGGCCGAGCGTTAGCAAGCCTGTGCTTTCTCCCTTCTGTTAAAGCTGTGTGCACATCTTACCTTAGCTACGCATATCTCTCACACACCTACTTGCGTATTTTGACAAACATTTTAGATACCCTGCGCACACACATTGTTGAAGGAGTATGGATTTCATGCTGTAAATTTCACAGACGCCGTATAGGCCACCAGCCGACCCTTTGCAGCGTGCAGTCGTACAGGTTCTGCTTGTTTTACAAACCCAATACTGCACACGTTACTGACCGAGTGTATTTTACTGACAGCGTGTGCCTTTTAAACCTTGTTATTGATGAATGCTTTGTGCACTCTGTGATGGCGATTTTACAGTTATGTGGACTAGTGCAGTACTAGTACTTTCTGCTGACCGCTACAATCCAGTTTACTGGAGAAGAGTACAGTGCTCCGTCACTCTTCGCTGCGCACCACCACTCATTTCGCTACACTCGACCGCTTACACCAATCACAAAGCGCCCAGGTGAAGGTGCCGTACGGTCAGACACTGCCGAAATTTTAATTTTTGAAGGTAATTTATGAAGGTCAGTGTAACATGTAAACTTTTAGCTAGCCTGATTCAAGGATGGTTACAATATGTACTACAGCACAAATCACGTTAATAAGCATTAACACTTTAATGAGGTTGTACTCGACAACGAAGAATTGTGTCAAAACATGACTTCAAGTAACATGACTTTTAGGGTCACATGCTCTAACGATCTTTCAATAATCATTAGTCTTGAGACTATCGGCCTTTCTCCGTAATACTATGGCCTAATCTTCGGAAACCACCATTGCATCACCTTTTTGAATGAAAAGCCGCAACCAATTGCACAACCAGAAATATAGTTGTGGGGAGGCAGTAATTGTCAAATCAAATAAATTATTGGCCGCGTTCATGATAACTTTAGTGCAAAGGTTGAATAATTGCCGTCCAAAATTTTGAGGGCGACCGCGCCTTTCGCTTCCCTCATGGCTACGCCCCTGGCCACAACTGTTGTAGCAGGTTGCTTTCGCTGGCCGAAGTTCCATAGTAAATAAGTTTGTGTTTAACTTGCACGAAAAAGTCTTGGCCTGTCGCAGGCTATGCCTTGGCCTGTGAAAATGATCTCTTGGGTCACTGGTAAGGGCTCGGCGGGTCACAGGCTGGACACTCCTGTTGTAAACCTCCACTGGTTTCTCAGCCTTGTCTGCAAACAACCTGCTTCGAAGTTTTGACCAATCTAGACACAAGAGGATAGTATAAATATTATATAAAAATCCAGCGGGTTAAACGTCAATTTCAAAATGAGGAATATCAGATTAACTGTACTCAAAGCTTTTGAAGACGCAAGCTTTTGATTAATATTTACAAATAAATACATATGCTGTGGAATGTAATAGCTCACTATTCGCAATGAAAATGCATTTTTTATTCATGTCAATATAGAAAAGTAAAGCAACATGAAAAAACAGGATTTTAATTGTTGTTTTAAAAAACTCACGTGGTTTGTTTTCAAACTCTGAATTTTGTTTTTACCATATTTTGCATCGTTGTGACCGTAACCATGGATTGCAAGTACTGCAACTAGCGCTCAAGGGAAATCGTGGTACACAGCAAGAATTCTCTGTTTCAACAAAAGATTCATAAGAAATTGTACCATTTCCACAGGAATTCCCAACTTAGGAGCGTGATATAAAAAATGATCCAATGGGACTTCCGTAGTCGGAGTCGCACAAAAAAATCCGGCTCGACTCCGACTCCGCAACCCTGGTGACCATAACCGTGGATTGCAAGTAGTGTAGCGAACGAGGCAGTTATTTTTGGCTGATGCTCTGAAATTTTTGTATAGCAAAAACTTCTGCGCTCGGCAAAACGTATTTTGTCGGAATAAGAAAATTTGCGATGACTCGTATTGCGCAGAATTAAATCTCTCAGGTGTGGGTTCGTAAATCGTTACCCCCGATTTATTTGTTTGCAGCCATTCAGCAGCGTCCTGTTCCGACAGATGATCAGCCTTTCAGCAGATACGTTCCCCAGCACGGACCGGCTGCACCGCCATCATTGCCGCATAAAAACAGGTTTGTCTTGTTCGCTCAAATTTCTTTAAATCCCGCGACTTCAGCGGCATATCTAATCGTTTTTTTTTAACTAATTTACGACGGGTAGAAAACTTTCGGCGGAGAAGGTTTCACCGGCAAACAGCACTTAGCGTAGAACGTTTTTTCCGGACCAATTTCCTTCTTGTCGGTCGGTCGTGTTCGTCGTGAGTGAAGCAACGGACGACGACGAGCTTCGGGTGATTTCTGTTCCTGCGTCGCGTAACTTTTTCTCCATCGTCCGCCAATTTTGGGAGTTCTCTCAATTACTTTGAATTTAAGCGAGTTACAGTGTTTTGTTTCGGACGCTGCCTCCCAAAGCACAAAGCGACAAGATATGCTAGAAATTAAATTTTTTAGGGGGGCTGCTCTCCTTGCCCCACCCCCCGAGCTACGTCGTCCGCCGAACTTCTCGCTGATCGAAGCCATTCATACCCAGCCGCAGTTTCAACGACGAACACGACTCGTGTCTTTGTTTCAGATCGTCCCCCCCACAAGCGAACCAGAACCATTACAACGCGTCACAAAAGGCGCAGTACAGTCGGTCGAGCGCCAGACAAGCCTATGGCATCGACGTTTAGCGGAGCTCCACAGAGACATCGAATCTTCCCTCGATGTCCAAGTTTAAAGACCTTTAGTGACGATGGCAACCAACCCCCGACTGTGGTACGCTGGACGTTTTCGGCGCGTTCATTTTTGTTCGTGTTGCGGTCACATCCTCGCTCCTTTGTTTTATTTCTGTAAACGGAGACTTTGCAGTTTTCTACTCTCGCTCAAAACACCTTTGCCGACCGCGCTTGTCCTTTCCTGATTTACACTCCCACTGCGTCATTGTGCTCGCGTGTACTTTTTGCCAAGGTTAAATATGTTTGTGTATATATTTGTACGAAGTTCTCTGTCACATGCATTCTATACAGTCAAGGCAAGACGTGTTTGATGGATTTTATTCGACCGCTTTTTATCGCGCCGTTTTGTACAGGCATGTTATTATTATTATTATATATATGCAGCTCTTTGCCGATAACTTGTATGCTGCTCGACTGTCCATGCTGAACGTAGTAAGTTGTTGTCGTGCTTTCGCACGAGAGCGCCACCGTGCGTTGAAACGCCGTTCGATTTCTTTCCGCCAAAGGCGCCAAACGTCTACTGTTGTTACCCCTCGTCATTTCAAGCTTCGGTACGTGCTGGCGTTGCCGGCAGCGTTCGAAAGATGCACTTAACGCCAGTCGCGGTTCAAATCATGTCTTCGCCGCAAGCGAACGTTGCGGATCGTGTCGACGAGCTGACCGCTTTGCATTCCGCACAAGAGCGAAGAAAAACGATTTCTACTTGCCCGTTCATCTCTCGTGCTCAAGTGTCAAACCGGTGCTCTTGCGTATCGAACAATAAGAGAGAACACGACCACGACCATTTCAACACGACCACGTGTTTCGCGCGTCATCCGGCTGGACCGCGACGCTCGCGATCGTTGGGTGCCGTTGTTCGAATCCGATGACAAGTCGTTTTGTGTGCTTCGACCTTTGAACTGTGCGCGTTAGCAATTGATTGGTTGGTTGATTTCGTGAACGCGGTGCTCGCGTCTGTTTCAAGTGACGTGCATTATTATCGTTTGCGGTGCTTGTTCTCTTCGCGTATTTAAACGCCGGCGCTTTTGCCCGAAACCAGCTCATCATGTCATTTTCAAGAATGAATTTGGACGACGACCTCCGAATCTCTGCTCCGCCTGGTTCAAATGAATTGAGTTGCTCTTCTTTTTTTTCTGTTAAAGCCTGAGCGCGGCCCTTGGTTTCTAACTAAAGCTATTTCACTTACATGGTACATTTAAGCGTACGATCGCCTATTTTTAACGCAGTGCACACGATACTTGCTTGAGTCCTATGTCGCTTTTATGAATTTGCACGTTTTTTTGGACAATCACTTACGTCTTAAGGTCTCTTTCCCGGTTGCGTCCAAAGTGCGGAGGTAGTGTTTGATGCTGAGAAACTGTTTTTATGTCTTACCAGTAGTGTCTTGCGGTGTTTTGGACATGTTCTCTTGTGTGTTGTTTGTTGTGCTTGTGTGTTCGTGTTCCGTACTTTGTTGTTGAACTGTCTGAGTGCTGATCGTGGTACCCGGCCTCACTGGTTCATTTCGATGTTTGGGGCAGTGGCGAGTAAGATGAAGTGAACCTGATGGTGAAGTTGGACAAAAATGCAGCACGTTGAACTGATCCCCGCCCGCGTCCTAGGCCAGCGCTCCAGTCGAATAGCTTGACGCGATGCTTTGCCATTCAGCAATGCAACAAACATTACTGAGATTAATGAGGCGGCGGTTTGTTAACAGCCAAGTATTTTGCTAGACGCGACAATTTGCCGACGTTGTTCAGTCGCATCTACTTCTACACAGGTGTGTATCTTCGCGTTGGCGCTGAGTCGCAGACTTCTTCGAATTCTTTCTCGTGTGCTGCGCGGGTTTAGTCGAGCTTCGTATGTTGGTCGGTCGACAATGCAGTCGCGGTACACCTGCGTCCCATGCGATGTCTCTCACGCCGCTTTTGACATAGGCTTGTTACGAATAATATTATTTTTGCTTGGACAAGCAACCTAGGATGGTCCACGCGAAACTTAACCGTAACTTTCGTAGAAATTCCGTAGAATATATAGCCAGCAGTTAATTCATATACCCTCCCGTCTTATGCATCGGGAAAAAAACGGGTTTTAAACATCAGTTGGAAGATCCCGATTCCTCATGTTTGTTTATTTGCAGTTGAACTTGCTTCTGCTCAGCTTCTCTTTGCATTGCCTTGCTCTTTTTTGTTTCTTTGTTTGTGTCCGTCACGGGAACAGGAGCCATGTGATGTTAAACCAACTCACTCCCTTCTGACTGCGCTCTACCAACTGTACCCCTACTACTGTATAGTGAGCGTTGCTCAGTTGCGTTGTACACTCGTCGTTTAACAACGATTTTGAACGGTTTCCGCGGCTTGTCGCTCTGGTCTGCTGCAAGTCAACGATAAAGAACCAGGCCCACAGCCACGGGGACATTTGGGGCAGTGCCCCCCAAGGTTTTTTGTGCCCAGAAAATTTTTTATAGAGATTGTATTCAACATATACAGTTAATAAAATACAAAATCTTGCCCCCCCTAAAATGTATTTTGTCCCATGAAACCTGGTTGCGGGCCTGTTGAGAACCAAAATCAAAGTTTACAAGGCTTACTTTAATGTAGTTGATTCACGAGAAGCAGCGTTGTGGACCCCGTAAGGCGTAAGTGTAGCTTCCTGAGAATTGACATACGGATATAAGTTTATCAGAAATAATCTTAAACGACGAATTGAACTTCTGTACTGTAGTACAAAATTTTCAGATTGGCAATTTCATTATTTAGTGACTGGTGTTTTTTGTACGGCAATCTGACAAGTAGTGACTGGTGTTTTTTGTACGGCAATCTGACAAGAAGCTGTCTGCGTATGCACATAGAACTCCAGTTTCAGTCGGTGGCTCCCATATTATTTCAGCACCAGGGCCAAATCTTAAACCTGAATTCTGTAGTGGGGCGCTATAATGTTATTAAAGAATATGTGGCAACATTAAGGAACACAGCAAACAATTTAATGCGACGCTTGATTTTGTCGTCTGCTTACAAAAGTTAGCGAAAAAGGGTGTTCATCGTGAAGAAGGTGATTTTGATGGTGGTTCGTCGTCGGTCGGTTTCAATGCTTACATTTGCTTCTGACTTTTGCAGAAAAGTAGTCTTCACCTACGTATGTTGAACTGAGCATAGGACCAATTCCCCTGGAACTCGACTCCAAACGTCAAGAAGACGATTGCGTTGGAATGCTCGTGTCCTGGGGCGGCTCGTCTAGACGGGCTGCAGCCCTCCCTGAAAAATGTCAGGCAAAAGATTCCGCCAAACGGCCAAACTCGCCTTAAGTTTGGATTTAGTTACGAAAATT
>JGI24022J15233_10002872_pt1 | contig 16580 bp, 7 predicted proteins | sample Ectturendosymbi2_FD_15233 | JGI IMG/M metagenome (IMG submission 15233)
ATAATGCCATGATGGAATTGAAAGAACTTGAAAATTGAATTTTGACAGATTTGAATCACTATGTCGCGACCCATTTTCTGACCCTACGCGACCCATGTTTGGGTCGCGACCCATACTTTAAGAACCCCTGGTTTAGCCATTCTAGGATAGTAGCCAGCTACAAGCGTATTCTGGTTCACGAATTTACCAGACCCCACAAGTTCTCCAATTATCTATCCATCAATTGGGTTTGTTCGAGTTTGGTAAGCCCACTACTGGTTTAGGTGTTGATGTAGCAGAGCAAAAATATTGTCTACTACATCTGAAAAATCCAAGCTCCGAATGTATCTAAACAGCGGTTTTGGAGCCATCAAAAGACTGAGATTTTAGAAGCCTCAAACAAGAAAATCCGAAGTCAATGAACCATGAAAAACGTAATGGACACGCCTTACCTTCACGGTAACCGTATTGGAAGTTTACAAACAAAAATGGTGGTGTTTCCTAACAACACAGGAAATGTAAATACCTTTCGGTACTTTATAGGGATATTCCAAACAAAAACAGAACCTATATAAAGAGAAAGGTATAAATAAGCCTGATTTCGCAGACCCAAGTTCAGAGTGATGCTAGATCACCTGAAGGTTTGTCCTTTCCTGACGGCTCCGCTCTCCTTCGACTGTATCAACCCACTTTGGTTTGTGCAGCAGAAGTTAAAACGAAGCTCTGCCTTGCAGTACCCTGAGACTCGGAAGGGATGCTGTGAATTCCGTCAGTGCCGCACAGTCGGTGTACACAGCTTGAGTCTTCACCCTGAAAATGAAGTTAGATTCATTTTCAGTTAAAAGAAGTGGCTTGTCCCAACGAAACTCTGTCACTCCCTTTCATAAAAAGGCTTGTCCGGGATAACCGCTGACAAACTGTTTCATAAAATGGCTTATACCAATGAATTCATATCACCTTAAAAACCATAAGTTCTGCACAACAAATTTGGACATACCTTAAAGTACGTCCTAATAAAACTTTGTAATTTTGTGAATTAAATAAATATGGAGTTCTGTCACATAAAATTATAAATTTGAAATGATATAAAATGACATTAAATGACATATTGTTCATGCCAAAAGATTTGTAAGTCAGTAGGCTCTGGTTGATCACCAAATTAAGAAATATCTANAGCACCGACATAATGAATTGTCACATCCCGTCTGAGGCAAACGCCTTAAACAAGAAATGTANTCTCTGATAAGGAGACTCCATNAAAGCCTAGCTTCCAGTCGGAAAGCATTCAGTTGACTATAGGACTAGATAGAAGTAACTTCTTCAAAACAGTCAAATAAGATAGTGTTGCTGGTTACAAAGTATGCCTTCGGAAATATATTCGGTGCCTGTTGGAATGACTCGAGAGAGATTGTGCGGAGATCATAGAAGATTTTTAATTGGTAACTGTTTTTATTTGATTGTATTACAATATCGGATTAAAATAAAAATATATCTAAACCAATTTTTATTTGTGTTAAGTTTGTGTATCTGAACTAAGGAAGTTGTCAGAAGCCATAGGGAGATAAAACAGGCATTGACCTGCGAACATCGTCCTTGGTGTAACTGCTAAGGCGAACTCACGGATTAGCTACAGTTACATCTAAATACTGCCTTCTGAGTTCTACCATGGGCCAAAAGAACGGTACATTGAGACTGGTAAGCCCACGAGATCAACTGATTGAGTAGTGAGTTTCAGGTCGAGAGGAAAATGCAACTTATGATACGTTGATCACGTGACAGCATACTGCCCAGTGATTGGTCAATCTGATGACCACACCTACCTCACGTAATTACGTCATTTTCGAAATCAATTTTTACACTAAAACGAATATCGTTTTCATCAGGATTTTTATTACTACTTTCGTATGGGATCCTATTGCAAATATTATTACAGGTTACTCTCCTCCTACATGTAACTTATAATAAATGTACAGAGTGCAATTTTACAGTACATCAAATCAATGCACATGATAGTGTTCTAAAAGAGTTAATGTCTTTGTCCGTTGTTTTAATGTCCAACTTCGTTCGGCTCTTCGTAAACTCGTCAGTACTTCCAGCTTGATTTCTTTTGTTATCTTACATAATCGAAGTCTTCTTTCGTTGTTGTTTCAGGGCCATAAGCCGCTTCATGTTGAGGAGCCATGACAAACTCAACACTAGCTGGGCAGATGCCACGAAGGTATTGGACAATGGACAATGGCTGATTGTTTTGTATGACTCAGCCAACAAATAGGAGCACTACAAGAAACCATAGCACGGAGCAAACCAACCACAATAGTGAACATTGGAGCAAATGAAAATGCAATGATGCAATGGTTGGTCAGTGTAATCAAAGAGGGGTACTGTGTCATATAGGATTGGTGAGGGACCACGGCGGTCATCTAGTCAACCAACCCTGTTTTTCAGCTATTGAGAATTTGAGTGAAATAAGCACAATGAGGAAAACAAACAAACACAGACCATGGTGAAACAAATGTGCAGATGAAAGACCATGCCTATGTACACAGATGAGTGGATGAAATTTAACTGAAGGAATTTGGTGTGGTTAATAATATGTTTGAACAAAATATAAAAAAAGGAGCAAAAACAAATGAATGAGGTTCAGAAGAAAAAATAAAATTAAAAACTATGGAGTGTGCTTTCATGCTGAAAAGAATGGGATGTGCACAGGGAAGAAAAAATGCGAAAAGTAAATATGAACAAAGTACCAATACCTTCTTCTATTATTGCGTGGCAATCATAATTTAGGTGTAACAGACACTTTGTCTTCTGTGCGATGGCACACTGCATTTGCACATGTGATACTCAACTTTGGCATGATTTCGTATTTGTGACTATACTGCCAACTGGTCGATCGCGAGATATCAAGAAACTTTCTAGTCGATCCCAGTCGAAGACAAGTTGGCAACACATGAATAGACTAGCATATATAAGCCTACACAACACACACATATGCCACACACAGCACAACAAAACAAACAGCATACCAGCAATATAAGAGCAGCTTACTACTTCCACCTCGCCGGAAAATATTTACGATGAAATAACACGAATTATCATCGATTGTGATGAGTGCAGCACATACTGACAGAATTATTTTGATTTTTTGTGAATATAAAAATCAAAGCAAAGAAAACGACAGGACCATCATTTGTGACATCTTGAATCACTCTCAGAAAAATTTCGTTATATAAATCAAACAAATATCCTGATCTTGTCCTGATCCGATTTTTTTCAAAAATAAATATCCAAAGCCAATCTTTGGTACACGAAAACCGGAAGTGCTGAATAGCCTTATAATAAATGTCACGGCCAAAGCAAATGATACAAGCCAATCTTGTTCCAAAAAAATCGCAAGTATCCCGCAGGATATCCAGTCCTGTCAATGCTCACCTCTGGAGCTTGCCGTAAACACATGTATTTCACCTGGAAACACGGCCCTCCACCCCGCTCGGCTCGCCGGCCCTCCATTTACTGTTATCTGGTATTGCCACTGGTGTTTTTTTACTAGATCAAGGGTTTTGCTGTTTCATCTGGGGTTCTGAGATTTTCTTGAAAATCTGGGTTTTTTTGACTCTGGTCAAATTTTACAAATTTATGTTGTATTACTGTGTTTTTCGTTCAAGAATACAGCGGTTTCACATGCGTAATGTCTGTGCAGAGTCAGTAGCAAGTACAGTTGAGTACTGTTGTTGTAGGGCTAGGTTAAGGTAGGTAGGTTTATTAACCAAATTGTTTGAAATCGAATTTTCTACAGATTAAGCACTGACTCGGCATTGGTCAGCAGTCTGATCTATTGCTGATGTGTCAAGGGCTGCTTGTGCATGATTTTGGAATGCGTTTTTTGTTATGAATGAAGATGCTGTGGTTGAGAATCTGTTCATTGTTTTACAGGCGCATGATTATTGTGATAGGTATGAATGTAAAATTTTGAATGTTAAATAAGTAGTCAAATATTGCAATGAGTGCTATGATTAGGGTGAAAAGAAAACTGTAAGACCTTGAATGTATCATGTATATCATGTTTCATTTGTGTATTTAAGTAAAAGTAAAAGAAAACATCAAACGTTTTTTAGAAAAGATCCAACTAACTTCTTATGCTATTTCATACATTTTATTTGCTACTAGCTTACTTGTATATTGTTAGTATGTTTAAAAATAGACTAGAACTTGTTGAAAAAGTTTGATGCAAATAATGCATATTACTTTTAAATTTAATTTACCAGTAGCGTACATTTCAAGTTTGGTTTTGACTTTTTTGAACATTTTGTATGTCTGGGGATTTTTATTATTTTCTGGGGTTTTTTCAAGGTAAATTCTAAGGTTTTTTTTCATAACAGAGTGGCAACACTGCTGTTATCTGTCATCCAGAACATTTGGTGGCAACCATAGCAATATTCATGACTTAAGAAGGCGAAAATCAAGAGAAGCGTTGAAATGAAATGGAAAAACTGGGGCAGTGTCTGTTTTGCTATCAGAGGCAAAAGCATTGCTGGGGCTATTTTTGCCATTAGGCAAACCTGCTTAGATGAATTTTTTGTCTTAAACCTGACAGAAAACCTTGGGTGGGCTTTGTCAAGTTTTACTTTTGGCAGGCGATGCGCTCGAACAGTGCCGTAATTCTAAGCGCAAAAACTTGGGTTCCAATGCTGGAACTCTAGCCACTACCTTTACTTTTTTAGTTGGCAGCAGTTACAGAACCACTTGTTGATTTTTAAATTGAAAAAAAGACTCACAGGACCATTTCCTGTAACAAACATGCCAGTTGAGTAACGCACAAGGAGAATGCAGTAGGCTTGTTGATAGAAACTGTAAATTCAAAAGGTGAACCTTATTAGACCCTAAGTAACCTAATGGCAATTTTAACCTTACAATAAGTTAACCATATGTAATGCTAACCTTACGCTAACCTAAATGCAGGGATATCTAGAAGTTTCTAAATATCCTTGCCTAATGCTAACCTAACCCTAACATGACCCTAACCTAACACTTGTTAGATGAGCAGGCCCTAACCTTAACCGTAAGCCTAACCGAAACCTGTCCTTAATCCTAACCCTAACCTAACGCTAACATACTGCTAACCTAACCTAATGCATAAGCCAACCTAACACCAACCCCTAAACACCTTGTAAAAGGTGAAGCTCCGTAAAAAACAGAGTTTAGTTGCGGATGTTTGATGACGAAACCTGAGTTGCTAAAACCGATAGTTTGCGTTGGGCAATGAGAACTAAACAGTAGTAAAAATAATAGTACTGCAAAAGGTGATATTACACTATGGTAACAATTTAAGTCTATTTTGAAGTTTGATCATTTTTGGTTATCTACGTTTCATAACGGTTTGGGGACAAAAAAATAAGTTTCAACAGTTGTGAATGTATGAAATTTTAAACATTGCAAACTTCCATGCATTCCATGTTTGGGTGAAATGCATATTAAGTTGCAATGATACAACATTTTTCTTTCACTTTTTTCCTTGTATTGCTTTTGTAACGCAACTTTTTTCCACTCTAGTTATGTCTCCAAATCTCCGCAACCAAGCTCTGCTATTTAATTTACAGAGCTCCGCCTTTTGCAGGGCACCACATCTAAGCCTGAAAAAAAGTAAAGAAAAAAAACAACGAAAGTTGGCAAAATAAGAGTCGAACTGAAAACCATTGGCATAGCAGCCGTATTGCATAACCCTTAGGCTACGAGATTCACATTGTTTGAATGACAAACTGACCCTTTCTATTATTTGAAGGAAGTGACTATGTATCCACCTGGCCTAACACAATTCAAATAAAAGGGTCAGTTTATCATTCAAACGGAGTGGGTCTCATAGTGTAGCGGTTATACGTCACGGCTGCTATGCCAATGGTTTTTGGTTTGACTCTCACCTTGCTGACTTCACATTTTTAAAAAACTGTTTTCAGGCTTATGTATTACCTTTACATGTTAGTGTTAGGTTAGCATTAGGTTAGGGTTAGGTTAGCTTAGGGTTAGTATGAGGTTAGGGCTGGACAAAGGCGCATTTAGCATAGAAAAAGGGGTCTGTCGCAGAAGGGCAGCTTTTGATATTACTTTTCAGCATAAAACTACATTTTTTGTTAAGACTAGAAATCAGCCGATGAATTTTGCACTTTTGCCAAAGTTCGGAAACCCAAGTTGCTACTTTTTGTCTCTGATTAATTAATGCAAATTTTCTGTACTCTTCCTTAGAATGCGCAGCCCTCTGCCTGCATCAGGTAACATAACATTTGCTCACAGGTTTTTGCGTGCGCAGTAAACAGATGATTACGTGCGAACAAATCAGGGCAACTAACTACAGTCATACCTCGTTTATCTGAACTACTTTGTTTTGTCAAATAATGTTGGTTTAGCAAGGTATCCAAAAAATCGGAATCAGGCCTACAGCCACGGGGGGCATTCAGGTCAATCTCCCTTAAATTTTTTGTTCCCCTCCAAATTTTGTTGTGCCAAAAAAATTTTTTTGAAAACACATAATAAAAACAGAAGTCTTCACCATCTAAAAATGCTTTGGCCCTCCTTAAACCTTTAGACCTGGCTACGGGTCTGGCCTAAGCGAATGCTCAATGGGGAAACGGAAACAAACTGTAGGATAGTCTAATACGAACTGTATGGTAGTCTTATACAAACTGTCAACTTAAGCAAATATGTAGACTGTATGTGAAACATGACTAAATGAAACTCTCATAATTGACTTTGTTTATTAACAGATCCATATACATAAGCTAGTATGCATTCAGAATGAGATCAAATGCGAAAAACTATGCAGGAGACCTATAACTGCGTCCTGCAGGGTCTGCCACTGTTACATTCATCGTGCATAGAAAATTTAATAAACAACTAAGTAACAGTTGGCATAATCCAGTTTAGCAGTTTTTTTTCTATTGATATAACGTATCCGTTCCTAAATTTCTGAGTTGGTGTCGGACAACAAAGTTTCTGGATTAAAGGGTAAAATGCAAGGATTCCAGTTAATTGCAGTTCGGACAAATGAGGTCTGAGTGTATTTGGAATAGATAGTGGTATTGATCTGATTGTCGAAGCACATCAGAAAATATTTCAAGGTTATCATTGCTTTTGGGCACTGTGCGTTTATTACATCACAATTGCTGTTTCTTCCTACAAAAATGGTGCTGAAAATATACTTAGCTTGTTGAACATTCAGCAAATGTCAGTCATACAGCAATGAGAGCTGTTTAGTCAAACGTACATTTACTTTAAGAGTAGTTAAAGTCTTATAAAATCGATGCTGACAACCAGCTGCATAATATTGCATCTGTGGAGCGCGCTGTCTATCAAGATGACGGTGATATAAATATACTTGCAATACCACTGCGGAGAAGAACGATTGAATTGAAATTGCTCTGTCTACTTTGCATCGTAATGTAAAAGTGAAAAACTCGAAATCAATATAGGACTTCTTGCGCAACAAACAACATCGTCAACTGCTTAATTCTAAAAAGGCTATTTTTGAAATACGACGCTTGACTGATATTTTGTTAAGATAATACGGCCACAATCTTTGAGGCTAGCTGTCGCGCCTTTCAGTGTGAGAAGTTGCTTATAAAAATATAGTTTTACTAGAAACGAACTTGCATTACTTGGCGTGACCCCAAGGAAAGCCTAAACTTGCGTACCTATGTCATAACCTAGCAGGTGTAAACAGCAGATACAATTTAGCCCAAAACTACAAAACAAAACAATTGTGATTTCTCTTGCCATGAAGTGAAATATTATAAAACGGCTCTTGCGTGTGCATGGCAGTGTCCGAGATTTCGACAGCATGAGAGCCGGCACTGCCAGAGGAGGAAATTCAGAAACACGTGCGTTCGACGCAATATTAATTTCGAGTGTTCGAAAACGTGGATTGTTTCATGTCACTGCACAGGCACTACTTAGACAAGGCAGTAACTTTGTTGTTTTGTAATAGTACTATGCAACGTTAGAAGGAAAATATAAGCTGTTGCCTGTTCCAAAATACCCGCATTAGGTACCTGCAGTGACATCATTTGATGTTTTATCAGCTTTAATGCTGAGTACCTGCAGTGCAAAGGGGTATGTCATGACAGCTAAACAGACCCCCTAGATGTGCCCCTGGGGTTAGGTTAAGGTTAGGGCTATGGTTAAAGTTAGGTTTAGGGCTTATCTTTTACATTTACCTCGCTTCTACCAAGCCTAGTGCACTCGTCATGCATTACTGTTATGTCACAGGTGGCATATGAATAAGTTTTCAAATTTCAAGATCCACAGGCGTATTTGTAGCCACTGTATGAATATACGGTGTATGAATATATCATACTTGGAAATTAGGCATAAATCATGTCTTAACAACAGCATAACTCCTCAGCCGATTGCGTTGAGAGCTGTTCAAACCCTCAAAAGACTTGTCTTCAAGTCTTCAATGAAAAAAGATTTTTTGGTTTTGGGTTTTGTTTTTTTTGTGGTGGGTTTTTGGCCATTTTGGCTCATGTTACCTGGCCTTGGGCCCAACCGCTAGATGAAAGTATTTTGCTGCAGTTTTCATTAGAAACTAAGCTAGAATCTGAGTCTTTTGAGACCTTGATTGACTTTCTAAAGTTTGTGCTGAAAACGTTACGATCTGAAACAGTGCTTTTCAACCTTTTTGTCATCATGGAACCTCTGAATACTTTTGCTTTGGTGTGGAACCCACATTAACAAAAATTTAAAAAACATGGAATGCTTGTAAAAAAATCAACTATTTCGTTATTAGACACTTCAACAAACAAACAGTTCTTATAAAAGGTCAAAAGCAAGAACTTTAATGGCTTGGTTGTTCTTGCATTTCTGGAATGTATCTGCTACATTTGGAATTTGACATATAGAACCTGTATCTCCAATATGTATTGTCCCATTTTCAAACTTTGGCAATTGAATTGCTTCAGATTAGATGCCTCTTATATTTGAACTACATTGTTCATTATAGTCCATACTTTCACATTTGTGATTATTTTGCATCACGTAAGAAAGTATGCTATTTTGTTTCATCTTGCTTGACTCAATAGCAATAAGTTCGGTTTCACACTGTTTTTACTTTATTCCCACAAAGGCTGAACAACAGGTCTAATCCGTTGTTTTCTCTTTACTACTCATGTACATTTCTGTGAACCATACATCCGCAACGTCATATAACTATGATGCAACAATAGCGTTTTTCTTAATTGCACAACAAGTGACACAACTCTCAATATTATATGTTCCGCTATTTGAACTCAACTGGCCTACTTAGAGTCTGAATGTGGCACAGTGATCTAAAAATTACATAATGATGCATCAACATATATTAAAGCAGGAAATAGTTTCTCCCCTAAAAATGAGGAACACTTGGAGTACCCTAGGATTCTGCTGAACCCTTGTTGAAGAGCATTGATCTGAAATAAACAAACCAATTAATTATCTAATTATGGGATTAATGAATTATTTTGTTGTTTTTAGACCATAACTTTTGAACCAGAAACACTCGAAAGTTGGTCAAAGGCTTAAAAGACTCAGATTCTGGCTTAGTTTCCAATGAAAACTTGAGCAAAATACTTTCGTCTGCTAGAGGTTAGGCCTAAGGTTAGTTAACATAGCCAAAGTGTCCAATAACCTACCTCACTTAATGACGTCGCTCACAAACAACCTGAAATCCAAAACCAAAAAAAATTATTTCATTGCCGGCTCAAAGAATTGCCAAGTCTTTTGAAGGTTTGAACAACTCTCTAGCACAATCGCCTGGTGAGTTATGCAGTTGCTAAGACGCGTGAAAACTGCTTGATTTAGGCTGATTTTCAGGTACAATGTATTCGTACACTGGCAGCAACCATGTTAAGTACGCTGCTTGTCATCAGCACTAGGATAAACAAAGTGATTCTGCTGCCTGTCACAGACCACTGCACTTGCCAGCCCAGCAATGCAGAAACCACAGCTTCGGGGTCACAGTTCCAGGCTGCTGTCCTTGCTTAATAGGCCAAAACCCTTCCTACACTTTGCTATAGCAACACTGGCACTGTGGCCCACAACGGAGTTGCAAGTCAGGCTAGCCTTTTCAGGTCAGACCAGGTTCGTGCTTACGTAACTTGTTAAAATATTTTGGGCTAATTTTAGGCCTGCATACAAATCTTTTTGCAACGGTGGAAACTTTTGTTGCCAGTTACTAAAGCAGGGGTCACCAACCTTTATGTAACTGAGAGCTACTTCTTGGGTACTGATTAATGCTAAGGGCTACTAGTTTGATACACACTTCTGAAATAAAAGTTTAGTTCAATTTACCTGTAATTATGTTATCATTAACAATGTTAATCTATGTGACGATACTCATCCTCTTCATGGTATTATCAAAACAGGCCTGTGGGTGACCAACATGTTCCATGCAGGTGACCTGGTGCCTGCAGACACCGTGTTGGTGATCCCTGTGTTAAAGCAGTTGAGTTGATCAAACCTAGTTTTTTGGTCATTTCAAAAACATTTCGGTCTATGACCAGAAAAAACTTGGAATCTAATGGTAGTATTGCTATGAAACCAGAGATAAATGCACATTGATTGCGGATGTTTATATATGACTCAGGCCTCATGTGCATTGTACTTGACCTGTGCTTCTCAAACTTTTTTTGTTCCATCGCCCCCTTTTCACTCTCAGCACATCATTGTCATGTCACTCCCATACCTGATAAAGCAAACATTTTATTTACAGAAATCGATACATACGATAGTCCCCAGTTCTGTGTAGTGGATGTGCTTGGAGGCCTTCCCAATGCTTTTGAAATATTGGGAGACATTTTAGTGAGATACAGTCGCAGATAACCTCGCTTATGAATCAACAAGCGGTTTCTTTGCTTTGAGACCAGTAAGGCCACAACCAATATTAACTCATAACTCAGTGATCCATTAGTGGTAGTGGTTAAGCGTTTTTGCCCCGGACGAATCCTCCCATTTTAAGAACCATTGTACTTGACCAAGACTGGCGACAGAGAAAGACAGCTGTTTACACTAAACTGACATCAACTAGTTGTTAAAGGTCAGCCCAGGTATTTCACACTGACACAACTTAGCATCAACTTCAAAAACAGCAAAACATGAATATATTTGACTTATTTGACACTGACACTGAATATATTTGACTTTGAGCTGTTTAACATTTGTAGAACTTTGCCACTAATTACAAAGTAAGAGCCAGTAACTTGCAAAAAGTGTGAGTGATCAGATTTGGAAAGAAACTGCTTGTCAGCCTTGTACTGTACGTCAAGCCTAGTCAGCACCTTATAAAACAACCTGTAATTGCTCATTTATGAATAAGGAGTTTTTGAGCAGTGGTTCTCAATCTTCCTTCTCTTGTGGCCCATTTTCAGCATTAAAAGAAATCTTAAGCCCACATAGCCTTTGATAAAAATTTTGAGTAACATAGAAATGTTACATAACATAAAAAATTATGAAAATTGATGTTTAGAAAACACACATTTGCAATGAAAACCAATTATACTGTATGATGAGTTTGTATTCTCTTGAACTTCAAGGTCATGATTTCAAAAATTTACATTAGCAGATCAAGTATAGAATTTCAGCCGTACATTTTCTTTGGCGCCCACTGTAGACCCAATTAAAACTCCAGGTTCATTTCAAAAATCCACAAGGCCACTTGTGGGCCTGAGGGCCCACATTAAGAAACACTGTTTTAGAGCACTTTCAGACAAAACTTAAACCGTCCATAAAAATTTGAAAAAAAATAATGACCTGCTGAAGTTTATCAGCTCATGTTGCAGATCTCAATCCTTACAACCTGAAAGAAAACAAGGAGACCTGCTTGACTTGTCAATCAGAATGCACTTCAACCTTCACAAATCCAAACAAACCCCAACTGATGCCAGCTGGCACTTGCATCAAAATATAAAATTGAAAAAGTGTCAGCAATAGATATGTGTCACTCAAATGTAAAACCAGCTTAATGTGCCATAAAAACTATTGAAATTGATTTTCAAGGAATGTAGTTAATGAAAATTCACTGGTATGCTGATGGAACTTATCTTTTATCACATTATGAGTTTTTGCAGAAGTTTCATGTTGTAGAAAGCAGTATGCATTCAACCCTTGGTTTGAGCTGTGGCCCTACTTACTGTCCTATAAGGCTGCAGCTACACACCAATGTCTGGGTCATAGCTGAATATGATGCATGGTCTTCTTCCGCTGCATGCGCTTAATGTACAAATAAATAGTTGAAGTCTAACTTCAATTTGATCTCTGTAATTGATATAGTCAGTGCTGTATTTAACATTTTCATATGTATAGTAAGGCTTGGTCATTGACCAATAAGTGTTCAACATGCAATGCTGGGTTTTTGGTCCATAGTGCAAAATATTTAAGTTGCTTCTTTTGCACTGCAAGTGTTTCCTTTTGGTTTTCAGATATTTTGATTTACTGTTGACATTAATTTCTGTATATCTTTTTATTGCCTGTGTGTAACTAAAAATATTTCTTAGCTGAACTAGGTGACTACAAAGATTCAGATTGACTGTAAACGTTACAACAAAAAGTTTTTTTTCATAACATGCAAACCTAAAGATATGGTACTTCTCGTTTTTTGGATATAACGCTATTGCCTTACTTTTCATGTACAATTAAAAAAGGTTAACATTGATATACTTGTTATTCTGTGTCTGTAAAGTTTTTATGAACATGTTTTGAACTGAAGATTTGTATTTGAAACAAGTTGTTTGCAATGAGTGCGGCCAAAGAGGCTAGTCCAGCAGTGTCTCGTAATCTTCTTACTGGTTCAGGGACATACAATGTGAGGGTTACAGAGGCAGCTCGAGAGAAGAAGCAATCGACTGTAAATATATCTGTTGTGTTATTGGACCACAGTGAAGTAATCTTCAAAATCAACAAACGTGACCGTGGGCAGATATTGCTTGATCTGCTGTTTGAGCATTTAAGAGTTACAGAAGTAAAGTTCTTTGGGTTGCAATTTCCCAATGATGTACCTGACACAATGCGATGGCTGGATCCTCTGAAATCCATTCGCAAGCAGTTTAAGCGTGGTTACCCTTATATTTTATTCTTTCGTGTGAAATTTTATGCCACTGATGTCTCTTCTATGAAAGATGAATTCACAAGGTATCAACTTTTTTTACAAATTAAACTGGATCTCTTAGAAAAACGATTACAGTGCCCTCTTTCAGTAGCTGCTATGATTGCTTCTTATGCTGTACAGTCTGAGCTTGGTGATTACAGCATAGATAACCACAAACATAACTATATTTCTGAATTCAAGTTTATTCCAAATCAAACAAAGGATTTTGAAAATGAAGTTGAGCACCTGCATAAAATGCATCGAGGATTGTCACCGTCACAAGCAGAGTACCACTTCATTAAGAAAGCTCAAAAGTTAGAGCTATATGGTGTAGAAATACATCATGCTAAAGACAATGATGACAATGATTTAGATGTTGGCGTTACTTCATTTGGAATGGTTATATACCAAAATGGATTCAAAAATCAAGAATTTCAATGGTCATCGATCGTAAAAATTTCCTTTAAACGAAAGCAGTTCTATGTTCAACTTAAACCTGATCCAAAAAAGGAGGTGTACAACCTGGAACCAATGTACAGCTTTTACATGGATAGTTATCGGGCGTGCAAGCGCTTGTGGAAAAGTTGTGTTGACTTTCACTCATTTTATCGAATTGACAAGTGCATGAATAGCTCATGTGCACATCAGACTAGTGGTGTCGTAACTCATGTGAGTGCTGATGCCAGGTCAGATAAACAATTGTTGGGTTTTCTGACACTAGGTAGCAGAGGCAAAGTAAAAGAAAGTGAAGATTGTGATTCCACAAACCAGCGTCATTATCTTCGAAGGCGTTCGGGATCTTCCAAGTCAAAGGATCATCTTGCAACTTCATGCAATGGTGATGCTAATTCAGATGAAAAAGCACCAAGGAGGTTAAGTGCCCCACCATCTGTGTCTTACGGAGTTGGTGTTTCACAAATGAGTGATGCTGAAATGTTGGAACTTTTGCAGCAACAAGCCAAGCTTGATCCTAAATCTAAGGAGCCTCTGCCTACTGTTTCTGATAGCCCTGAAATGAAAGAGATAGAGTTGCCATCACCTGTGAAAATACCAATTGAGTACCATGCACCTGACCCAGGTCTGGTTGCTTCTTTCCGAGAAATGCATCTTGGGGCAGGAAATGACATAAAAAATGATCAAATAGCTGCAAATAATTTGTCAAATATAAGTGCCCCAGAAAGTGATTACAGCAACAACAGTGCATCTTTTACTGACAAGTCCTATGTTCTGGTTAATAAGCCCACAGTTCCTTTTCCACATCAACCTAATGCTATACAAAGTAATGGCATTCCAGATGATCTTATTGTTATAAGAATAAAACCTGATTCAGAAGGTCGTTATGGTTTCAATGTAAAAGGTGGCATTGACCAAAACATGCCAATAGTTGTTTCCAAAGTGGCTGCAAACTCACCTGCATCTGTCTGCATGCCTCCATTGAATGAAGGTGATGAAGTTGTGCAGATCAATGGCAGAGATGTTTCGACACATACTCATGAACAAGTGGTAAGGTTCATAAAGTCTACAAGAGAATATCATTCACGACAATTGGTGCTAGTAGTACGCCCTAGCAATGCATCAATAAATGGAAATGAGTCAGCAAGCGTCAGTCCAGAAAGGCTTGCAGACACAAATACCAATGCAGATGATGAAGGTGCACTTTTGCACAAATCTATGCAGTGGCTGGAAGATATGTTGGATAGTGGTGAAATTCTTGCTATGTTTGATTCCCTGTACAGAAAGCGGCCTGGTGCTACAATGGATGATGCAAGATTGCCTCAAAACATACCAAAGAACAGGTATCGAGACATCTCACCATATGACAGTACCAGAGTCACTCTTAGCAATGCATTATCTGACTATATCAATGCTAACTATGTGAACATGCATATTCCTGGTACAAACTGGACCAATCGCTATGTGGCTAGTCAAGGTCCACTTCCCAATACTGTAACTGATTTTTGGACTATGGTTTGGGAACAGCAAGCAACATTTGTTGTTATGTTGACAACAGTTGTTGAACGGGGTCGTCCCAAGTGCCATCAGTACTGGCCAGATGGTGGAAAAACAACTTACTTCGACCCATGGGTTGTAGAATCTGTTGCCGAAGAAGTTACACCATCATTTGCTTTTCGTGATTTCAAGCTGTATCAGGCTGAAGAAGGACCAGAAAGCATCACTGAAAATACACCCTGTAGATGCATCAAACAAATGCAGTACATTGCGTGGCCAGATCATGGTGTGCCTGATGATTCTAGTGATTTCTTGGATTTTGTGTTGCGTGTGAGACAGAACCGTGTAGGAATGAGACTGCCATGTGTTGTTCATTGCAGTGCTGGGATTGGACGAACTGGTGTACTCATAACCATGGAGACAGCTATGTGCTTGATTGAAGCAAATCAACCTGTCTATCCTCTTGAAATTGCTCGAACTATGCGTGACCAGCGAGCCATGATGATACAGACTCCTAGCCAATTTAAATTTGTTTGTGATGCAATTCTTCGTGTGTATAAGGAAGGTTTAGCTAAACCGCTATATGAGGATGATGATGATGACCCAGACTCAGGTAATGAGGGTGAAGCAGGTAAATCTGATGTTTCTTATGGACACTCACAAAATGAGACATGAACAATTTTGTGTTAACGTCTGCCTCATTTTTGTTGGTTTTCTTTGTTTTGCATTTTTATCTTTCAGTCCTGGTTAATGTAAACTGCCATTTTAATTTACGTATGTGTTAAAAGCTTTTTCAGGCCCTATTTACATGAAGATCTATAAATTGCACTACATAGTGTCAGTGCAAATGATTTCTTGTTCCTAAATTGTATTACATTTGTCAAGCAAAACAAGCAGCTATTATATCATCTTGTATTGGCTTAAATTTACGTGGTAGTTTAACTATTTAATTGCGTAGTTCACATTAGTTTGTGGCTGGTCAAATTTCCCTTGCTCCTTATTTAAAATATCAATAGTAGAATTTATTCAGCATTGCAGGGTCAACAAATTGAAATTCTATTTGAGTTTTGCTTTCTGCGTCATTAGCTTTAAGGTGCAAATTGCAATGGTTGGGATTTTCCCAAGCTTAAGATAATGATTTTTTTAGTGATAAGTTTGCAAAAAATAACTTAAATTTTCCTTTCACACGAAAGATGAATTAGGGTTAACACAGAGAACCGGCATACGATGTATTCGTACTTCGATTTCGGCCTAAAAAACAGCAGTTTTCGGTTGCCTTACCAATGCCCTAGCTCCTCCGTTGATTGCGCTAGAGAGCTGTTCAAGGGATCAAACGGATCACCCAGTCTAGTAGATTGCACTCGAAAAAATATTTTTTGGTTGGGGGTTGTGGATTTTTTGTGACTGATGTCATAAGTAAAGTAGTTTTGGGGCCATTGTGGCTTATGTTGCCTGGCCTAGGGCCCAACCGCTAGGCCAAAGTGTTTCGCTGAAGTTTTCATTGGAAACTAGGCTTGAGTCTGAGTCTTTTGAGCCTTTGATCAAC
>JGI24022J15233_10002875_pt1 | contig 16577 bp, 6 predicted proteins | sample Ectturendosymbi2_FD_15233 | JGI IMG/M metagenome (IMG submission 15233)
AACATGGCAACAAATCTTCAAATGTTCACTTCAAGTTACGATATTAGGCGTTTTGTCGCATGTGACTCTTGAACGCAGACATCTTGGCAGGTAATGTCGCGAGACAGTGGCTGCTGATAGCGGCAAGCAAGGACATCGGAGAACGGTGGAACTGAATCCCTGACCTTTCAAACGAGGGACAACCGGGGCAAAGGTGTCTTTTCATAAGCAATTTTTTGATTTAACAAGATCGAATTGAAACTAGTTGTCTATAGTTTGTTTTATTATTTTTGAAGTCAACAGTATTGTTGAACTGTAGCAAGCATAATCAGGGGCGTAACGAGGCTAGACGGCGCCCGGGGCAAGAAGCAAGTTTGGCGCCCCCATGTTCGAACCATGCGATCTTTCGAAAGGAAATTTACTGTACTGAAGAAAGTACTTGTGAAATTGTTGGGAATTTTCGCCAACCCAGCAGACATTTGGCGCCCACTGCAGTGATTCAGAGCCTCCATAATGATTCGGCGCCCTGGGAATTATGCCCCCCTTGCAGCCCCGTCGTTACGCCCCTGAGGATAATTGCCAAGCTCTAGCCAGATTGAGAAACCAGGAGGCGAAGAGTTTACTGAGAGGAGCCCAAATTTTTTTAACTATGTCCAACACATTTCACATTTTTCCAGGGAAGGAAAAATTTTTTTCATGGGAGACTAAGCCCCCTGCGCCCCTCCTAGTAACGGGCATGATCATTGGTAACGATTTTTTTTGTTTTGTATAAGTTTGCATTGCCCTCAACGTTTTTTTGCCCCCCCCTGTCCTACCGATGTTCCGGCGTCCCTGGAGTTTGCCATACTGCATTCCTATTTTCAGTACTATCTTTCCTTGTAAGGCTGCCATCAGTCAATAAAGAGAGAAACTTGTAATAAAAACAGACCAATTTTGTGCAGCCCGGGGACACATCGAGAACCGTGCTGTCACTGCTGTGTTAATGAACACGATTGCATTTGTTACTACCCAAGTAAGGCTGGCATTTCTAACGCGGGAAAGAAATGATGGAACGGTAACACTATTACGAAAGAAAAGTATTGTCGATACAATTCGATAGAGGTCTGTAGTTCGACGAAGTGTAAAGCATAATTTGGTTATAGTACTTTTTAATCTGTTTCTACTTCGATAGGCTCCAAAAATGGGCGCATTTATTTAAATGGGGAGCCATTCAGCGGAGCACCACAGACGTTTTGGGGAGCAAGTTGCCCCAAACTGTTCCCCCTGGATCCACCACTGGTTCTACTTTAAATAAAACCTTACAGAGTGAGAGCGTCATTTTTGCCGTGAACGTGCCATTTTCACTGTTCAGCAAAACTTCGCATGCCATCTATTTCACTTTCCCGGGTACCAATTTACCAACCACTGCCGTAAACGCTTCTTATACGTTATCTTTCGCCACACAACTACAAAATCAGAACTGCATACACGGCTCACTCCGCACGCGTTTTGAATAGGCAGTAGCACTGCGCGCTTGGAAGGTGGTCAACTAGTACACGGCAAAAAAGCGTTTCACTTTTCTGGTGTCTACCACACAACATTGTTTTAGCTACTAACTCTTACGTCAAAAAACTTGGCTTTCTTGACAAGAAAATGGAATAAATGAAACTGTCTACTTAACCTGAGATACTATTATGCCTTTTTGATCGCGAATCATCACAGCTGGTACTACAGTACAAGCTGGTGCATGTGGGCGAAGGCCCTGACCAGGGCTTCCGAAAGCATTTTTACCAGAGGACACGAAGACCAAGCGGGCCCCCCGTACCTTCTCTGGTGCCGTCATTCAAACTTAATTGCATAGCTTATTTGTATATTAATCAGAATATAGATAAAACAGCTACCATGCTAAGATTTAGAAATAGATTAATCGTTATACTGCCAACTGGCTTACACTAGTAATCTTACAGAAAAACTTAGGGTGCGTACCGTACTTATATCCTCCTGGGCCGCAGTACTGAGTACCTACCGGGCCCGGGTACGTTGTACCTCTTCTACAGTTCAGTTTATTTCTGCATCCCGATCAAATACATAAAATAATACTTCATCAGGAATACAGGGACAGGAAGCGACTGCCGCAGCTGTCATTCATGTCACTGCCCCCACAAGTTCATGCAAAACAACAAAATACAAATGAAACGCCATAGTGAAAAGCAAATAAATGCAAACATTAATTGAGACGTTGCACTAAGTTAACAACACCACATGTTATTCTAGCCTCCTCGTAGACGCTGTCCTTGACTCACTTTTACTGGTTTTAGAGGTGGCAACTCGCTAGACTCCGTGACCTCATTCGTCTTTCGCCATTTACCACTACGTGGACTCGATGGTAACAACAATTGCGGCCTGAAGCGGAAATCGAAGACGCGCCTTGACATCAAAGTGCGATGCAGGATCTTCGCAATCTGCTGTGGCGCCAGCAAGCCATTTCCCGGTAGCCATATACAATGCAAGCCACAAACGGTTCTGCCTGCTTTGTTTTATGGCGCTGAGACCTGGTCTCTCACAACGAATCTCTCCTGGCTAAACAGACGCGGCAGCAGGGCTCTCAGATCAGCGCTCAGTCAATATCCACTGGAGGAAGTTTACTTCTAACACAGAAGTGATAAACATTCGGCCCGCAAAAGAACTTTGTGCGGCCCGCGAAGCATTCAGGCGAGACCAGCATTCTTGAAGTTTCTTTGACCCGCTTCTAATCTTTGCGATGTCGATGAACAATCTTTTTGGTTTTCGACAGGTTTCATAGTATCACTAAACAGTTGCGCGGCCCGCTTACTCAGGGGTAACTGACAAAGTGGCCCGCGATAGCAAATAGGTTCGTCACCCCCTGCGTAACGCAACAATACGTCACTACGTGCCTTCGCGCGTCTACCGCAGATTGCCAGGTTCGCCTTGATATTAGGCCAAATTTCAGAAATCTGGACATTTGCGAGAATGAGGCCCCCTTACGTTACTCAGGACCGCACAACACGGGGGCCCTAGTGGATCTGGCTGGATCTGGCTGGCTCTACGCACGGTGCCCCAAGGAAAACCGCGTATGAGATGATGATGACCAACTAGGCCAAATCTCAGGGTTCCTAATCCTGCACAATTTTAAATATATATTTCCAGACTTTTTTCTGACTTTTCCAGACTGAAAGTTTTTCGAATGACTTACCCAGGTAAAATATAGACAATATAACTGTTAACATGATAAAAGTAAAATTACCAATCTTGAATAAAAGATTACGAAAATGCATGTCAAAAAATCACGTCTACGATAAATTTATTTTCTTTTTCGATACTAACAAACCAAAACAATTTTTTCCAGACTTTTCAAGGCTTAGAATAACATCCAGTAAATGAGTAAAACGTGCAACCAGCTCCTCAAGCGTGCCATTTCCCGCTTTCATTTTCCCAATCGCCACCCTCCCGCATTACCAATCTAGCGCATCGTTGCCTGTAATATATGTAAGGCTTTTGCGCCAGCCTGACACTTTTAAGTGAGCGAAGTTATGCCTATTTCCATTGTAGATAACGATATGACCATCGCGAGTTGATTATAGCCAGCCACTCAGAGAGGTAACATGCAGTAATCTGCTAACACCAAGCCGCTTCTCAAATCACTTCAAACATACACTACCCAATTAAAGGCGGACAGAAATGTTTTTACACCACGTAAAACTTTTTCTCAGCGTGACTAGCTCGTGTTGTTCCTTACTCCCAAATGCAATTAATCAACCTGTAACAGAAGGAAGGCACTTTCCCACGAAATGTCAACATCAACACAGCGCGTGGAAATGGACTTTGAACTGGCAAGGACTCGATTAAGCAACGTGGTTTCCAATTCAGCAAAAGCGGTCACTGGCCATTCACAAGCGAACTAATCGAATGATTTCTGTTCATCTTGGCAGTGCTGTGTTGTGCGTTGCTGTGGAAAGGGAGTATCAACCAAATATGACCACAACCTTTGCCACGTTTTTTGAAGTTGTACTTGAGCGTGTTGGAACATTTCAACAATAAACACACAAATAGCACAGTTGAAATCGTACGAGCATGAAATGAATGTAAACTTTACCCCGGAATGGGATCAACTTTTATCAAATGATTTATTCAGTTCCTATTGTCTTCCTTATTTAGAACTGTAAAAATATTGATGCTGGAATATTCGTATCGCTTTTGTCAGGGTGCTCTGTAAAAGAAGGATGTCTGTCTGTAGCGGATCTTGATTGCGGATATAAAATGACGTAACCGGAGTCGCAAAAACCAATAATTTACGCTGAGCAGAAAAATAATATTTGTTGCTAACCTAAGCCTACTTTCAACAACCATCGCTCTCACACCAAGAATATTCCAATCTTGATAACAAGCTTCAGTTGGACCCAAATTTAGGTTTGAACAGCTGTGAAAATATAAAAAAGTAAAATCTCGCAACTTTTTAGCATTACGTGTTTGAGGGAAGGTTATATTAAATTGCAATGAAACATTTGTTGTATTGTATCTGCACCTTTGTATGTTGTGTAAAGAGTTTTTTTGCCACTCCGGTTACGTCATCACACATCCGTCAACGATATCCGCTCTGACGGACATCCGTTCTTCACATTGTACCTTTTTCAGCAGTTCTTTTCAACGCCACGCAGGAAATCGTGTTAAAATAAGGCAGCAAAAACATATAATTCTCTTATTTCGCAAAACACTTTTGCTTTATTACAGCGCTAGAAATTATTTAGTTTTAGCCAAAACTGTGGAAAGGGGCGATGAGCTAATTTACTGTAACTTTTCCACCGGCAAAGTCATTTCAAAAACTGTAATGATAAAAGAGTTGGCATGGCACAAGCTTTTGACTACGATCAATCAATCTCTTCGGAAATGCAATTCGCCGGTTGTGAAAAGGAGGTAGGAGACCGATGAGTTGGGCACATGCCGAAACTCTTCGAAAGTGCTCATCAACAGTTCTTCTGAACGGCTTTGGCTGCATCTTATAATAAAAAATTACCTTATTTGTGTAAGTGCCCGAAATTTTATTCCTTTTATTTGCATTTCGTGGCAAAAGGCTCGGATGTAGGAATTTTGTAAGAATAGGAGACACAAGATGACAGAATTTCAAAATTTTGATTCAATCAACTTCTCAACTGGAGTGTTGCTGTGTTGGAATTATTTGATAGCACTAGACCTAAACTTATCACTCATCTTACAATAAATTTCAACCGAATCTGTTCGGTTGTTACAGACTCCGTTTAAAACAACGCAAAAGAGCTGAAATGTTGTAGGAAAAGTGATCATCTCAGACAAGAACGCATGAGTTTTGAGTTATCTAAATCAGGTTTCTTACATCCAAATATGTAGTTTGAGAGAAACAACTTTTTATCGTTATTAAAACATGGAGAAATCAGAAGCAAAACATTTCATATCATTATAAACTTAAAATGTGCGATGCCATGACATGTACAGATGATAATGAAAGTAGTTATTTACTGAAAGTAATCATGCTTTCAACTGAATCTTCTCGTTCATTTTTTAGGTGTCTCCTTCAACCTTGCTGATGACAACTGGTGCCTACACCTTCTCCTTTGGAAATACGCCGATACGTTTGTGGATGAACACAGGGGTCGATAAAGGCGGTCGCCAAGGGTTCCCCTTTTTCAGAGATGCCGTAGGTCCCCAGTTTTTGCATTGTTTGGTTAAAAAGCTTATGAACCAGTCTAGAGCCACATTTTAATAAGCGCTGAAGCAAGTCATATATTTCTCAAATTAAAGCAAAAATTACATGCAAATGTGTGAAATGGGACCCCTCAACTACTTGTTTTGAGACCCCTTACTGCGAGTTTGCTCCGGGCCCCTAAATTCAAATATCAAGCTCTGCATGAGCAATCATACGCTTTGATCCATGTAACTTCCTTCAGTTTCGTTAAAATCACACTTTGCTGCAGAATTGATATCGACGCCAGGAGTGATTCGTTCTCGCATGCCCCCATCATTATCAGTTTCATGTCTCGTAATCCCTACTTGCAAATTGGTGATGATCTTTTTTGTATTCTTTCGCTTAAATTGGCTTCCAACAACCGTACCTGGTGACCCACCTGAACATAAAATGTAATTGTGGAAGTCCAAAAACAAAAAAGGAGTCAAAGAATACAAAAAATCTCAAAACTCATTCCCCAGATTTTTCCTTCATATGTTCTGACCCTTATGGGCTCTGCGACACAGCTTCTTGAATCTTTTTTCTGTTAGCAGGAGTATTCGGACAACCTAAACCAGTGGTGCACAAACTTTCCGCTATTGCCGACCGCATTACGTTTATTTCTATGAATTACAGCCGCCAGTGAGTTAACCAGCGGCGGCTCGTGACTGCGCTTCGTGGGGATGCTGCAACTCCTCCAAATAAAGATTTTATAAAGGTTTTCCACGGCGGCGCGGACTGTTGTGATCAGGGTCTCCAAGAGATCTTTTTAAGCGAAACAAAGCCCATTTGGGGCCCCTAAGACATGCAAAATTAATTTGAAATAAATCAAAAGTGAGGCTAATTAATGTGCATCAAACTTCAACAAGAAGTGCTCGTTTACTGATCATATGAAACATTGTGTTAAAACGAACATACAGGTATTCAAGTAATGTGATAATGTTACCATTTTTTAACATGATTTTTAAATGTTTATAGTAAAATCTTATCAAGGAAGAAATTAGAAAAATGAAAAATACCGCAGTCTCAGAATGAATGGAGTCGATCGAGGTTGAATAAAACGCTGCTAGTGAAATTTGACTGCGACCTCGTTGAGTAACTGTTTCCTTTGTGTCCTTGGAAATGAGCTTACTTATTATACGAAGAATGAAGAGACAGAACGAAATATTTTGTCAACAGACTATTGCTTCTATTTGTGACCGCGAGGCACAATAAATAGCCACACGGGCCACAGGCCGACGACCACTGCTTTAACACATTCTGTCGAAATACTGTAAGTGGTTAGTTTCTCCTGTATGGTTTCGAAATCTTCAGATTTCTCGGTATGTCCGCCAATCCTAAACTCACATTCGATTAGAGCTTGAATCTGCTTGCGGCGCAAGTTTACTAATCAGCAAAATGCTCAGCACACCGCCGCGGTGCATTATAAGCACTTGCGTCCTGCACTGCAGTTACTTGTTAATTTGCAACGTTTTAGTTATCTTACACATAATGTGCGACATTCGAGGGCTACTGTTGTTAGATTAAATTTTATTGTGAACTGGCATGTGTCCATTCACATTTCACTTGAAGTATCACTTAGTTTGCAACCCTTGGTTTATTGGAGACAGTTTTTATTAAAGATTTGTTTGAAAATGTTTGAAAATGAAAGACGTAAAGCAGGGGTGGGGAACCTGCGGCCCGCGCGAACATTTGATATGGCCCGCATCAGAATTTTCGTTGCCAATTTGGAGTACAAAATTGCGTCATAACGAAGCTCCATGGCAAGCAGATACTTAGATAGTATGTCAAGAGAATCCCTCGATCATAGTTAGATGAAGGTTGAATTTTTGGACTAAATCAATTGCTTTTGCGGCCCGCTAGCGGTAATCCACCATTTATGCGGCCCGTGACAGTAAATAGGTTCCCCACCCTGACGTAAAGGAAAATTCGGTTCAATGGACAGACTGGGACAGAAGTACGCAAACATTAACGTTCAACAAGAATAATTACTGTTAATAATTATCAATGCATCATATCAAAAAAATCCACTGCCAGCAATTCACATTCAAATATATCACACTAGGTTACCAAATCCTTTAGTCCAAACCAGTTTTATCACTGGGATTAACGTCGCTACATTATTCCGAGTTTGTTAGTAACAAACACTCAAATGTTCCTTCAGTCCGGGCCCCGGAACACTGTTCCTACTGGACCCCTCTCATAGGCCCTGGTTGTGACGTATGACATTTGTCTTCCTACGATCCAGTTGTGAGACTTCGACTTCTGTATTATCGACTTCTGTATATTGCTCTGTTGCAGTGACATGCTATGGGGTGAATGATTGATGTGGCACTGATATCTTTAGTTATAAGCACTAGCACACACATTAACCCGGCGCAAGTAACATTTACCTCTTCGTTTGCTGATCCACTGCAGTCTCACCTTATCTAACACGGTCGTATAACAATTTCTTGCCTTCACAGTTATTCAATAAAAAGAACGTTTGTTTTGCACCACGGTGGTGACTGGTGGTTTTAGAAAACGTCTCAGCTTATTAACTGTAATTGTCCCAGTCGCACCGACTAAAAATATCGAGATCAGAAACAGCCATAGGTGATCATATCACACATCCGTACTAGAGAAAGGAATGCCTTATCATTTAGGCCAGTGGTTATCAAACTTTTCTGCACGTTGACCCCCAATTGAAGTATACAATTTTCTGTAGACCCCATCGCCTATCCCAACAGCTACTAATACAAAGAAAGTGTGTGAAAATAAATTTGAGTACTTTATACTCGAAACAGTTTTCATAATGTGATGACCACAATGGATGATTTAATAAAAGACTATTCGAGTCAAATATACTTTTAAACTACTGCAGCTGAGATTTGACCAGCCCTCTTAATTTAGTTTGATTTGTTGAAAAAAGCCGTTTGCATTCCTTGCCCCATTAACAATAATTTTGAATTGAAGGCTTCATTGCTTCAGTAGACCCCAGCAGTTATTCATTAAACCACTGACCATTCAGTGACCACCATTCGACCCCGTGACTACNTATCGACCCCTTGGATGGTCCAACTGACCCCTGGGGGTCGATATTGACCACCTTGAGAGCCACTGATTTNGGCCAAAAAATCGGTATTTCTGGAAATACTTAACACAGTTATTCGACNTCACGCACTAATAGAATGTTGCTGCGACGGATTACCATTTGCGTGAATTAATTTCTAATGATTAAGTGCAACCACACATATTTCAGGATTTGCTGAAACATTGGGTGTTAGTTACTAGTACTGTACGATTAAATCTAAGCACAGTATTTAAGTCAGAATTAATTTTGATGTTAAGTGTATTTTTCAAAAATCTACGTGACATTAACTCGCATACAATTTAGAGCTTGACTTTTAAAACCAGTTTCAATTCTGACACAAATCAAAACTTTAGGCCCACGCCAAAATATTATTCAAAGTTGTTCCTAATTTGAGGCTGAGGAAACATCAAGTTAAACATGTGCTCAAGGCGCATTCTGGAATACAGCCCATACTCTTTCTAACAATAAACCCCAAAACCCCAAATTACCTTGCATTGCAATACCAAACAACTCCACATGGAACATCACCTCAGGTAGAGTTTAACCTCTTGTAGCATAAAAGCCAGTACACACGAGTAGTTATATATGTCGTGATGGATCTACTTTTCGGGTAACGGAAGTGGTGTCATCACGTCACATCCGGTGACGTCACACCGATAGAAATTTTGTCAGCAGTGGTGACGTCAACATTTATTTGTCAGCGTCACCATTTTGTCACAACGGTTGATATTTTTCAATATTTCCGGTGATGACCTCACACATGTGACGTCACATCCGATGGCATCACAATCGCCACCATTTTGTCGCATACTATTTTTAGTCACAATGAACGTCACAAGGGACGTCATTTTCTTATAACGGTTGGTATTTTTAACACTGATGGTCAAGCAGGTGCAAACTGATGAAAGTGAGATAAAATATTGTCAATTTAATATGTAATCAATTAAAAATCAAAATTATCGAAATCAATTCCTTGCAGGTAATTTAAAAATAAATTGCTTTTCATAGATGACTCGAACCTAACAATTGTTTAAATTGTTATAGTATTTTAAACTAATTTAATTGATAGTGACGTCAGTTGCGCTGCAGCTGTTCGCTTTCACTCTCGTTAGAACTGTACAGTAGACAAGACTATACCGCAAGACTTTTTATAACAAATCGATAAACCACAGTTCAGATATGTTTAGATACCTAACTTGTTAAATTCTTGTGTTTTTGCACAAAGAGTGGATCGAATCCAGCACTTGTTCAAATAGTTTATCAGATTAAACAAAATCTAATTAAGACACACTGTGGATATGTAAACAGATTTTCTCCCCAGGCACATCAAGGCATGCCCGTTGGAGACCTCAAAAGAGCTCATTACTGTGGGAGTTATGCGATTGTTGCGCCACGCATGTGACGTCACTATTCTATGCGACGTGAGCTTCAATTAGCTTAGACGCGACTAATTGCACAACGCTTAGGACAGGCAACATTAGCTGACATCCAATTGAGTTCACTGCTTTTGCAAGTTGGTTTTGCAAGAGTTTTCATAGCAAAATATAAAACCACGTAAGGAGTATCTCAAATTTATTACAGAGAAATTCACAAAAGTCGATCAAAATGTTCATGCAATTACAAACAACTGATTGTAACATAATTTGTCAGGCATTTTGTACGGCTGCGCGAATTGCAAGTCTAAGTCGTTGAACAGTTTCATCAGCAAGTTTTAGTTTCTTGTCAATCACTTAGCATTCAAAACATAGTACGTTCAAGCCAGACAAAACTGCGCGAGGTTGTTTGCAAATGATTTGGCTAAAAAATATGATTACCAGAAAAAACAATTACTTCAATGAATTTAAGATTGAAAAAGTTGTGTTACTAATGAAAAACAACGATTAGTGAGTCGGTCTTGTTCGGTAAACAAATTTTATGTACAGGTTTCGCAAGGTGTGGATGTTGCAAAAGCCATTGTTTTCATTGAATGTAGATTCACGCTATGAGCTTTCACCGTTTGCAAGTTAAAGCGTGTAAAGCATCTTCGTGTTTATTTAAAAATGACAGCACGGGTTGTTTCAGATCAACACTCAATAACTTTATTTCTGTGAACCAAGGAAGTGCAGCTTGCCCATTAATGTTATTTCACTGCAAATCGATGGTAACAATAAGTATTCCTGTGATGTTTTTGGTGTTTTTCTATTGAAACACAAAAAAATATCGAAACCGGTGTTTTTCTATTGAAACACAGAAAAATATCGAAACAGTGGATTTTTACGAATCTGTTGCAAAAGTGTGCAACTGCGTTTGTTTGCAAATGGTTTGTTTCTTTTTTTTTAAACGCAGAAAAAAAATCATGTATTATTTTTTCAATAGATGCTAAAACAGTTTCACATAGTTTTTAATTTGATTTATTCAAAACTATGTAACTGCTTGTGTTTGAAATGTAACAAAAGGGACAGCCGACATCAAAATGTAATAACTTGGCAGAGAAATCATAATGTTTCCATGTATAATGACTTCAACTATGGCATTGCATCGGTGTTGACCTTACACTGCATCGAGTTTGTATCATGATTTGGATTTGAAGATACAGCTCACATCAGTCCCAAGTAAAGATACAATAATGAAACCACGGTAAATATTTTCGAGCCGCCAAACAAGTTGACCTACCCGCCACTTTAGAGTGGTAATCGCAACGAGTAACTTTTCAGGTTATGTGTGTAGGTTTAAAGTCATGAAATGCAACTCTGTTTCCTGGTCATTTCAATAAACACGAGGTAGATTCGTTTTGTCATACAACAGGGCAAGTTTCTTTCAATAGTTCCCGTTAAATCAAACCGATCGCCGGTGGGTTTGAACTCGACTGCAAGCAATGTTTTGTGAAGTTAATTAGTTTCAACATATTCAACGTAGTTGCGGTTTTGAGTACCAAGGGAATATCTGTAACAACACTAACGATTGTCGCAACAGACCTAATTGTTCTGCAGTAGCAGCTCGTCAGCTATGTTATGAAAGATGAAACGAAATGCGAAATCGAAACACAGGGGCAAATGTCTCTCGCTGTCAGATTTTCGTTTTGCGCGACGTTTCCAGTTGATTATGAAAATACTTCCATTGAATTGCTCAGCACACGACAACCAGCCATGTTTTGTCAGATGCAGCTAAAACAATCATCGAGTAAAGCTGCAAGTTTTCAAATCAGGGTAAAGTTTTTCACGTTGCCTAACAAGTTAATGAGGCTTGACGCAGAGAGCGGGTGCCACAATATTTCAGGTCATGCGCAGAATTTTTCATAGTTATGAGATGTTTCATGGTAGTGTACACTGTGACTCAACTTACACCCACTAAATCAATTTAATTTTTGCACAACTGACGCTCACAATTTACAAAGCACTGTATAGCAAAAGCTTCTAACTATGGTAGCAAGCTGACCATCTGTCATAGCCACTCTTTGAAAAACACATTATGCGGAAAAAAAAACATGGAGAAGCTTATTCTGAAGAGATATTTTTCAAACGTTTGACACAAAAATTAAAAAATATCGACATAATGCAAGGTTTGGTAAAGTATTTCCCCATTTTATTTCAGCATTTTCGAGCGTTTTACGAAAGACACTTTAATTTTTGATGTACGCCTTTGAGTTTGAAATACTTTTTCCTTGACTTGTTTCAAACATTTTTATTTGTTTACAAATAGATTTGAAGCTTCCTTCTTGAAAATCAAACACAAAAAAATGAAGCCGTTTTATTTTCAATAGATTTTCTGTTTTGTTTGAAAGAATATTGCGATGATATTTAAATGTTTACCTAATACGTGTTAGGAAATGATATAATTTTCATACATACTGCTTCTGTAACGTCATGTTTCAGTTTTGCAAGGCTGAGATTCGGTTCACATTTCAGAGAATTTCCAGAGCGCAAGTTGACGAATCAAGTAGCTCGCTAGTTATTAGAACGTATTGAAATAATCAGAAAATTTAAAGAAAATCAGAAATTTAATGCCCAAATGCTTTAGTTTGATCGGTGAAAATGATTGTTGTTACAAGTCTGTTGGTAATATTTCCGCATATCTGAATGCCATGACAAGTCTGAAACGCAACAAACTTGCGTTAACGAGCTTCGTGATGGTGAAAAACATCGCGTCGTCGTTACAGTCTTAATTGAATTAGATTATATTCTCTAGAGAGATGCAAACAGTGCTTTACAGCTTCATAGCTGAATTGCATTGAAAAAACAACTATTTCGTCTCGCATTTTTTGTTAAGCTGTAAGGATTTTGAAACATGTTTTACCAAACATTCAAGTCTTACAACTAGAAATTTACAAAAAATGTACAAAGCAGGACGCGCATCAGAAGGGAAAGTTTCTTGTACTTGTGAAAACAAGCTAACCGAACGTACGTGACCGCGAGTGATGATTTAATTAGTTTCAGCACAGCCAATGTATTTGCGGTTTTGATTATCAAGGGAATATGTGCAATTTAGATCTCACATCAAAACCCTAGCTAGTGTCGCAGAAGAGCGAGCTAGTGTGGCAAAACGTTTCAGAAGAAAATAAANTCATCTTGGAAGTTTGAAATATGTCCAAAGTCCAAATGTTGATGATGCACAAAAATGTAAGGATAACTTATTAACCATAATGTCCATTAAAATTTTAGCTGCAGTTTTGAAATCCTCGCCCCTGAAAACATGGAAATAGACACTTTATTCATTCAATTTGTTTGAGGAATGGTGATTTGAGAACATTTTTCTGCCAAAACAAGTGCACAACAGTGCCACTAGTGGCAAAAATGCATATTTTGGGGGAAAATATGCTTCTTTTTTTAGCTGAGTAAACTATGAAGTTGTTGAGTTGATATGTTTATATTTATGTCAGGCATAGCTAAAGCATATATCTTTGAGTGAGGAAAGTTTCATCACTCTGAGAAACCATCTACGCAGTCATTTACCCCCCTAAACAAGGGGGTCTGACGGTTATTTTTTGAGCTGTTATCATTTTCAGTACCCTTTAAAACCATTATTTGCCATTTGTGTCAGGATATTTTGCTTGTAGTCAATAAATATTTCCTAAATGTCATAAATCAGGTGAATATTTAGATCTTGACCAAGAGGGGACCTCACAGTGGGTGGTCAAAATGTGACAAATATGCACTCTGACCGACAAAAATCCAGTTAGTTTTGAGATGCTTATAACTTTTTTTCCAAACCTCTTAGCCTAATTCCGACTGCAGATTAAGAAAGAGCATGCCAGAAATATCTCGAGCACCAATTTTCAGACTTATAGCTTGTACAGCAATGTAGTTATGGACTTCTAAAAACCTTTTAAAATGAGCACGGTGATCCACGGGTGCAAAAATGTGTTGGGACCCTTACAGTACAAAAGGCCTTAAAATCCAAACCACTTGGAGTTTTGGTTTGAAACTTGGGGATTTTTTATTTTTCCCACGGAGGCACATTTTGTGCAATTTTGAGCAAAATCCGAGATGGTACCCATGGAAGCTCTGCTTGAGTTGGCATGGAATGACCCTAATCAGGTGTTAACGTTTTCAAAATCTAGAAATATTTTGAAATCGTTGTGAAATTGTTTAGGTGTCAAGTTGTTTTTTGTATCAAAACGTTTGCAAAACAAGTTTATTTTATGTCCATTATAAAATATTGCCGCTTCAAAACATTTTCGTATTCATGAAATTAATTACTTTGTTAATGTTTGTAATAAGCTTCAAACAATTTCTGACGTGCAAGTCAAGACCATTCGCGTTCTCTGAAATCTAGAAAGCTTTTGAAATCAGAACAAAATTCTTTCGTTGACAAAGCAAAACTAACCACTATGATAGTTTGGTTTGACGGTAAGAGATATGGATAATTTTGCTAGCGTTTCCAGATTTGCTTGGCAAAACATGGCTGGTGGTCGTGTCCTGAGCAGGTCAATAGTGAATACTTTCATACTGAATTGAAACTTTCCTCCAACACGAGAATCTGAGAGTGAGAAACATGTGGTTTTGTGTTTTTGCTTCGCTTTTTGTTTCATGTTGCATAATAAATTGGCGATCTGATACTTCTTAGACCGGTTAGGTTTGTTGCGACACTAGCTAGGGTTTTGTTGTGAGATCTAAATTGCACAAATTCCTTTGATAATCAAAACCGCAAATACATTGGCTATGCTGAAACTAATTAAACCATCACTCGCGGTCACGTACGTTCGGTTAGCTTGTTTTCACAAGTACAAGAAACTTTCCTGTCTCTAAAAAAAGTCAAATTTGTGAAATTTGGCGTCAAAAAAGCCAATCTGCCAAACGTGGGGAGCCGAGGCGGCCTGCACTCTCTTTTTTATTTGCTGAACTGTGAGTGACGATAACGATTCTAGCGCTCCTGAAGTAAAAATCCCGCCTTGCCAACACGCGTGGTTTTGGATGGCGTGGTCGGTCGGGTTTTGCATGCGCTGATAGACTTCGTCCAGGAAAACTCTTAATATTGCTACATTGATTCGGGACAATGCGTTGCTGGGTTTAACCCACCTCTGCGAGTTTTTACTTGGTTTACAGCGAGTTGCCATTGCTGTGTTGGGAAACTTTGAGATCGTACGTGTGAACTGTTGTAGTCGAAACGCTGGTGTGTTGCTGCCGTTCGAATTTCCGACCCGGCCATAGCCAGTAGCGAGAAATCGCTACAAGTGGTTCATTACTACGGTTTTAACTCTACCCACACATGTCCTGCAACCTCATAGAATTTTCCACGGATTTTCTATAATGATTCAGAAGCAATTGTTTGGCGTATTTCAACTCTTTGCCCCGGGGGTCAAATATTTATATCAGAAAAACACTTGAAGAATTCACAAATCATCTTCATTTATCAAAAATGATTTAAAAAATGAAATAACTTTGGCACAGGCCCGTAACCAGGGGGGCTCAAGGGGGGAGAAACCCCCCTAGAAAATTTTTCGCCCCACCTGGAAAAATGTCTTGGGCATAGTTTAAAATTACTGGACATAGTTCAAAAAATTTGGGCCCCTCTCAGAAAACTCTTCGCCCCTCCTGCAGTCCCAAGCTGGTTACAGGCCTGCTTTGGCAAAGAATTTGCTTCGGAAGGAGTCGGAGCGGCCTAGCCTATATCTCTCGAACAAATTTTTCATTGACAGCTACGTAAAAAGCTGCATATGATTGTTACTGGTAACTGTAACTCTTCCCGTCACCAGCGCTTCATGCGAGAAAAAATTTTCAAAAATGAAATTAGTGAAAACATTCCCAGAAATTCCATGACCAGGGAAAGATTGGCTAACACTGATCTACTTTCAGTTGAAAGGTACGACCTGAAAAATAGATTTAGATGATTTCGTTGGTGAATGTGACAGTCGACATGATAATCGAAGTAGAGATGGCACAGGCATGGGCCGCTAATGGTCCGGATTTTGGGCTGACCGCAGAGGTTGATTGAGCGGGCCGCTAACAACATTTTTAGCAGTTGGACTTCACCGAGCCGCTACGAGCCACCCGCTGATGTTGAAAAAACCTTTAAATTTTTTTGAGTTGAAAGAACCACTCGGTGGCAATAAAAGTGACTGAAGCCACTTGGCATTCCTTTGCCGTTGCTGTATTTCAAGGCAAATTTGCTTTTTCCATATGTGAGCACTCCGTCAGGCGCGACTGGCAGTTGCACCTTAAGAAACATTTCGTGGTGGTGTTGATAACTTCTTGCATGAGCGTGGCGGTCAGCGGATTTGGTGCTGATTCGCTCCTTGGAGGAAACGTGTTGTGCAACATATTGATGGCGTGCTATAGGTGTTTTTGATATATGCACCAAATCACAATCGCTTTGTAAGTAAGGTTGTGGGGTTTTACGTTTAGAGTTTTAGGT
>JGI24022J15233_10002876_pt1 | contig 16576 bp, 11 predicted proteins | sample Ectturendosymbi2_FD_15233 | JGI IMG/M metagenome (IMG submission 15233)
TCCTGCCCGTAAGCGTACAAGCTCAACCTCCGCACCGCTGAGGTAGGTTGGGCAGCTAACGAGCAGATGGCTGCTGATTCAATGCGAGCTGTCGGTCCTGCAAGAGGCGAGCGAAGCTTTCCAGACGAAAATCTTTTGCGGGGAGGCAAACTGAGCGGCGTCTTGAAAGGTGAGTCAGGAATTGAAGACTGAGAACCTGTGAATTAACCACTTGTCTGATTCGCGCGAAAGATCACTGGACTTTTAAAACTGACCGACAAACAGCATTAAATGAAACGTCTCATCAGGCCTGGCACTTTCCAAAAACTCTGCAAAATTACAGAAGAGACATCAAGACATTACCCTCATCAGCTATTTTCCTGTTCAACGCAATAAATGTCACGTAACCTTTCTGTTCTGAAAGCTCCGAGCTTCTCCGCTTTCTACCGGTTTTCGAATTGGTGAGGTTTACTTTTAGAGGCATGGAGCACTGTTTCTTGTCTGAGGCAGACGTCGAATCAACGGCATGAACCTCACAAACTGTGCTGGGCTTCGTCGGTGACCCGCAAGAAGTCACGTGACTGGTAAGGCTGTTTCTAACGCAAGCGAACGGCTTCTGGCGGCTGAATACTATGTACTGGAGATGGTCTTTGCCCGATTTCGTTCCCTGTGATACTCTCTTTCCCGATCTGAGTTTCATCGAAGACATGTCTGAGAAAAGTTGTTGTTGAAAGAATCAATGCCGTTTATCAACACAGAAAATGGGTAAGGTATTCGACGGAAGCTGGGAATGCGCTGAAAGCAAAACGAAAGCAACACTACAACAACCAGGACGCTTTTACAACACCTCTGTGAAACTTTTCAGGAGTTTGAGGGGATACTACGCTGGGCGAAGTCGTTGTATTGGACATGTCCAGCATGGAGTCCGGAAGGCAGGCAGACGTATCTGTGGAGGGCCGCTTGCGAGGGGGCGCTTGACTGGAAGAGACATTTTCCGATTCCTGTTGTGGAACATGCAAGAAATCAACTCAAGATCGATGAAATGAGTCTTTAGATTGAGGATTCCGAACGGCCGTTTAACCAGAAAATTACTGATCGGTTATTATATTGTTAAAACTGCAGCTTTTGCACATTCGGAGTAATAGAAACTGCTACCAGGACAGATCGGACCAGTTTTCTTGCAGGCTTGTGGCACAAACGCTTCGCCCATTCAAGACAATTATGCAATTGCAACGTGTCACACCTGGGCAAGTTTGGCAAGAGTTTCTTCGCGCAGCCTGGATCTTTTTCTCGAAAACGAACGCTTTCCCGTCGAAGATCTCGTTTTTGCTGATAGCGCGCTTGTGGAGCCTCTCCATTTGGGATTGCCTGCAATTCATAATGCTAAATTGCCCAGACAAACATACGAACATGGGAAGTGCAGCAAGTGGAAATACCGGCAATATGAATATATAGGCGAGAAGGCACAAACTTACGCCAGCCAAAGAAAAATCATGTTGTTTTGTTCGCAAGAAGTTCTTACGGGCATGCTTTCTTACTTCCACTTGGAAAACATTTTTTTTTCTGTATAGCTTAAGAGGCAACAAAGCGTTTTGTGGATATCTTTGTCACGGAGCTTTTCAAAACAACGGGGTTTGTTTGCGCAAAAGAAGCGCATAGACTTAGAACACATCCGTAATACCGTCTTCTAAGTGCGTTTGAGGTTTTTCGACAAAAACTATGAGTGTGATTGGGTACATGGCTTCAAAGAAAATCATGCGAACAGCAGCAGTGTGAGCTTGCTTTTGTGCCAATTAAGTTACCCAAAAGCGATGAGGTAGTTGAGCTGCGCGTCATCACATGCAATTGTTCCGGACGTCGAAAGATGTACATTGACTCGGCGGCTTTCGCTTCGATTTGAATGCTTCCCCAGAACCACTGCAAAGCGAAGGAATTTGTATCACGCGACGTTCGACACAAAACCACAACTGGGGCAGCTCCTACACGAACACAGTTGTTACCTCTTGCACCACAACGTACAGCTTTCCTTGCGGTTCGAAAGGAAGAGAAGTAACGGTAGCTTCATCCACTACTAGGTGAGTGCAGGCGACGTCGCCGACTTCGACACAGTCGCCACCCTGTTGGCGTGCCTGCTCTTCCATGTGCTTCTTTTCTTGGTCTGCACCGAGGCGGAAAAGTCATATCGCGCAAAGTACCTTTTCAACAAGAGCGGTCGGGGCCAGGCATTCGAACGACTACTTGCAACAGCTCTGAAGTTACGGCCCCTCCAAGCTCCGAACGGTTATTCGTTTATGTGATAGAGAGGGAAATCGCACAAAACGGGGCAAGTTGAGCAAACTTTAGAAAGTTAAAAAGCCAACGGCTTCATTGCGCACTTTCAACAGAAAACATTCGTAGAGTTCGGACATCTGATCTTTACGCTTTTTTATGACGCTGCCAGCAAGATATATATATTTTTTTAAGGTTAATACAGCATAGTCATGCAAAAGCAGCAACGTGGTAGGTGGAGAAAAGAATTTTCCTAAAGCTCTGACGTGACCCCATATGCCCGTGGAAATTCATGCTTGCTACTGGAGAACGTCACTGGAAATTATTTTTGATAATTGTTACCTCCAAAAAAGAAAAACCTACCTTCCTTTACACATTTACACGATACGCTCTAGACCAGTGGTCGGCAACCTGTTTCATACTGCGGGCAGGCTTTAAAGTAGGCATTGTTTCCGCGGATAATCTTCAAGTTGTGGCAGATAAATACATAAAAATAAAAACTAATTTTAATTGCCCGCAAGTTTAATGCAACTGTTTATAACACTGAACCTGCGATTTACTTGAGCTTGTTTCTCATGAGGCGTTCCCAACCTGGGGCGATAGTAGACAATGACATCTGCAGTGCATTTTTTACATGCAGTTGCTTTATGATACCCTCTTGGCTGCTATCGTTATAGAAAATCCCGCTTCGCAAATATACATTGCGTGGTTTGTACAATAATCTCGTCTTTTTGTGCGGACTGGTAACAAATGCCTCATGGACTAACAGTACCGGTGGTTGACATGGACCAGTGCAAGTGGTTGCCGACCCCAGCTCTATATCAGGGCTTCTCAAACTTTTTTGTTCTGCGATCTCATTTAAAAATGATTTTTCTATGCGGGCCTAGGTGTTAATAATACGTGTAAACGTCCCATTACAAATCTGAAGAGGTATTTTTGTCCATGGCAACATCATACAAATGCACCCAATCCACGGAAGTAACTATACAGTAATAAAACAAACACGCAATGGAAACAGTAAGACGAAAAAAAATTAACAAAAAATCTGTTCAGTTTATAAAAGCTGTAAAGCACAACTAATGGGATGGATACATTTGATGATTTTTACACAGATCCTCCATTTGTAGCTTGATAGAATTAGCCAACGCAGGAAGAAAGACAACATTTTTCAAAAAGCATTGGTTGTTGGATTTCATGGGTATCAGTTTTGAGAATTCCATTTCACACAAATATGTTTTGCAAAGGGCTCTAACTATTTGAATGGTAGATCAGAAATGACTGGGTATTCAATTCTTGTTATCAAGAAATCACATAAACTCTATATTTTTGCCCGATGATAATTTTTGCTGATTCTAGGGGACCCGATTAGACCCAAATTGGGTCCCTAAAACACCTTTAAAAAACTGCTTTAGTCTAAAACTACTCGTTATGCTCTCAAAGCAGTTGGCCTAGCCCCTAACCTATACCTAGAGTTCTAAACACAAGCATGCCTTCGTGTCAGAATGAATGCAACAAGGTCAACACGTGAAAACAATCATGACGTAACAACGAATAACTTGTTCTGTTGTGTTTGGTTGAGTATTGTCATTTGATAGCTCAGGCAGACATCCTTGTAAACAACTGACAGTATGAAACGCGGAATTGCCCCTAAAAATGCAGAAGTAGTTTCACTGCAGGCTACTATTAATTTTCTTGTAAAGTTTACAAAAACTTTTATATCTGATTTGTCAAGTCAATTTGTTTCGCGACCCCAAAACTACATAGTTTGAGAAGCCCTGCTCTTAAGGCAGTCAGATTTCAAAACGGCTCATTTGCAATACTCTTTATGAAGTCAGGTAAATATAGCCATACCACAGTCACACATCATCAGATGACTGGGATGAACCTGCTTCAACTTTTACCTGAAAATCCCAAAAAACTTAAACAACATCCTTCGAAGGGTTTTGATTTGCATGGCACTAGGAAATCATCATCCGTGGCCAAATACATTTTTTCACTTTTGCGTGCCTCCCAACATTTGTGAATCCATTCCTCTTTCATCACTGGCGTTCCAAGACTTACAGCAGTCTAAAGTGGATAACATGCTACTTTGAGAGATTGGATTAACAGACCCAATACAAATACGCTTATAGAAAACAGATTTGTCATTCATGAGCATGAAAAGAGTTAAAAGAGTGGTTTTCAACCTGAGATAGTTACACCTAGAAGGGTTGTGTTGTGAACCATTTTTGAAGAGGTTGTGAATAGATATTTTATGGAGACAGATGTATTACATTTGCTTCAAATTCGAGTCTTAGATGGGGTCGTTGGGTTATTATGGGTTGCTGCAATGGGTGGTGGTACAAAAAACGTTGAAAACCACTGGGTTAAAATAAGGAAGCATGGAAAAGCAAATGCCACTGGTATCCTGTGCACCATCATACATGTATAAATAAATCTAAGTCCAGTGGTCATGTAGTAATGCTAACCAAACTCAATGTTGCTATCTGCAGCTTAGCATAAGAAATTGCTATACTGTTACATTCAACATGTTTGCTGATTGAGGTTAGTGTGAATTGTTTGAAAAACACAAAAAACAAATTTGTGCTTTCCACCTAAAATTTTTATATTGTTGTTTCATGAGCAAATATTAAAATATTTAATGTTCTACATATCAACTTGCTACAGCTCTGTGCTACTGTTGTTCAACTTTCACATGCTCTAAATGTTTACATCAAATAAATCTGTTTATGTAACAGTTGAAGCGAAAAACGTGACAACACTGAATGCCACACATTTGCATCTTCACACACAAAAAACTTTCCAAGCTACAAGAATTGCTGTCAAATTTGTTCCAGTAACTATCTCACATCCGCATTGTTTGCACATTTTTGACTTAAATTGAAGAAACAAATTTATGTATTCACAGCAAGTATTATGATGCTATTTACAATGAAGTGCTTGTTACATCAAATCCTAATCCTGAAATTTGAGCAGTATGACACAGGTTATCAGACAATTTGTACTTATACCAATTGAAACTTACCCTGTATTTTGGACCATGAAGCACATTAGTAACTAAAAAGTCTATTTTTGAACTCATATCTCTTCTTACACATGCTCCCATGTAATGACACAGTGTGACCAAGTGAGCCAGATGCTCCTTTGTCTTGAAATTCGTAAAACACAAGTTCAGTCCTTGCATACAAGTGCAGTAGAGTGGTCTTGATGTGTAGGGCAAAGGCTGGAAAACACATAAGCATTTATACATGTCACGTTGATTAGTGAGTCACTTTGGGTCAACATAATTTACGCTATCTTGCAATTATGCACATCCTGATTTTCAACAAGTTCCAAGATTACTAGCCCTTTCCATTGCAAAATCTTCACATCAGAAGACAACCCACCACTATGTCAAATATTAACTGTTTTACTGAGATAAAACTAGTGTTTTGCAATAACAAAGACTTGAATGTGGTTGTAGTGGATGTAGCATTTACAAATTTATGAGACTTTGGGACACATTAGGAAAATCCTAGAGATAATACATATGAACTAAGTAGCATTGGCCAATGCCAAAGTGATAAAAACAAAGGCTGCAACATCTCAACCCTGCAGTATCATGTTTTTAAATGACTGTCGTTCTGACTGCAAAGGTAGTTAACGTTTACAGAGAGAAAACAAACACACCATTCTCCTTCTGACTAAAAACTGTTCTATAACACAATTCCTCATGAACGTTTACCACTTGCATTACTATGCCATATGCAAGAAACTGATTAAATGGTGGTCCGTGGGTGCCCATCTCCACTTACTCTGCACCATGGACCACACAGTTTTCATAATGAATACTTCACTGGTGCCTGACCAACGGCAGCACTGCGCATGAAGCGTTTCCTTGCACCCATCCATCACTGCTGAGGATGAGGCTAGACAGGATGCAGGTGTTGCAGCCACAATGTTGCATCGCCCTGAGCTAACTAAACAGAGTTGAACTGACAAAACTCAGCATAATAGCAATAGAGATTCCCCACTTGACTAGATTCACTCTGCTATTGCTGTTACAAACTCAGTGTTATATGTGACAATGATCACCACATTACTTCCCCCTTTCACAAGCTCAAGACGACCTTCAGCGGGGATTCCAGCCACTGACATGTCGGGAGCCATTTGTTGCAGCTACAAATCCTAACCACTAGACACACACTATCCTGGTCAAAACCATTTTGTTGTGATCGAAAAGCTCAAGTGGCAAGTGCGCAGAGTTTCACACTGGCAGCAAGCAACAACAGATATCACTATTGTTGCTTGTTCGTGCCACACATATATATATGGGTGTCATTCTTCGCATATATCCCGTTTGTGGTGAATTGCACATTCCATGCACTGCCAACTGAGAGGTTGCAACACAAGTACCATTTAAGTCTTCCGTGTGACCTGACCTGGTGTGGACCCCAGCCTACCAGCACCTGTGACGCATATCTTATCCCATAGGCCAGGGGTGGGCAACCCCTGGCACGCGTGCTGAACTTGGCATGCGAGCACTTCTATCCGGTATGTGAGCAAGGCCTCAGAAACGATATCCTTCACCCCTTCAAATGAAAAAGTTAATAACTTAAAAGTCGCAGTATTATCTGATGAAACTCTGTGTCCGTTTCTTCATTTTCGTTTGCTAGCAATCCGTTATTTAATTTAACCCTTATGTGCTTTTGATGCCATATGGCTACAAACACAGCCATATCAGCCGCACTCCATACCCCCACTTAGGGGGGTCAAGCTGCCACAGGGGCCCAAAATTCAGACCCCCCACCACAAATTTTGGTTGGCACGCGGAAGAATTTTGTCATTGATTTAGCCGATTTCGGCACTCAAACTGAAAAAGGTTGACCGTCCCTGCCGTAGGCCATCAGGCCCGTAGGCAGGTTTTAAGGTTTGAGAGGGGAAATACAAATTGGGGGCAAGATGTTTGTTTTTGTTATATGTTTAGAACAAATTTTTCTGGGCACAAAAAATTTAGGGGACAACTGCACCAAATTCTCCCGTGGCTACAGTTTTTTTTTAATTTTTTTTATCAAAATGTGCCCTTTTTTATCAAAGTGTAATAAAAAGGGCCAGTAAAGCTTTTCAAACGTACTAATGAATTCTGGTGTTTTTAAAATTTTGAAATGAAATGCAGATCTACTTGGAAATATGTGATTTTGTCTGGATATGTCTGCAAGATTGCTGTTTGATTTTGTAATTTAACCACAGTTGAAGATTCAAACAACACTATATAGTAATTTTCAATTTACCTAAATAAACAACAACTATTTTTCTATTGAAAGAGTTATCGACTCCATTACAGGTTTGTCTGTCCTGGCTTGCAATAGTTCCATGATAACCCTTTGGCTTGGGGAATGTTAATGTCTTGGAATAGAAGCATTTCTATTATATCAGTGCCACCCAACAAGCCAGTGTTAAGTTGTATTATTGCTAAGTAGTAGTCAATGACTGGACACCTTGATTTCTAAAGAATCATGTCTAATAAGTTGGTCAAGTCGTACATTTGGCAAGGCATGCACTTCTTTATCTGGTTAGCTGGATTGATTTCCAGTCAAGACATACTGAAGACTTGATCAGCAGTCCTAACTGCCTTGTGCTTGACTGGCTAAGTGGTCCAGTTGGTTAAGCACTTTTCACCAAAGCTGGTAGGTTGGGTTTGATTCCTGGTGGAGTCATACCAAAAATTTTAAAAATGGCACTTGTGATCTGCCTCGTGCTCAGCATTGATGGGTGAGTGCACGGGAGCAGTTCGCACGCAGCATCACCACTGACTCACCACCAGTGTAGCATTCACTGCAAAAGTTGATATGTACCCCAGCACATGCAAGCAGAGGTAAGTGGCGGCACTGCAGACAACTTGTGACACATTGAAACGAGTACAATAAGCAAGTATAACAAAACTGAACTAGTTAAATGGTCTGTGCTTTCTTCATGCATACCAGAACTTAAATTACTATTTATTTGTTTGTGCATTGTGTTTCTCCACTGACACATGTTCATTAATTTTATGTTACTGACTGTTCTTGTTTTCAAGTGCATCCCTATCTTTTAAATACAAATGTCATGGCTATAATGAACAGCTTCTAGCCATATAAGCATTCATAACAAATCAGCTGATGACTGTGTACTAAAAACTGTCCTGATGAATTTGCTGATGGCCATTCATCATATACTCTCAATGGCTATTCATCAAATGAAAATTAACTTGAACATAAACCTGACAAACAGCACAGTTTCTTCAACTTTGATGTCTTCTTGCAACAACCCTTAAAACCTATTGCAGTAATCTGGTTGAAACTGTTTTTACAAGTGTTTGTAGCAGAGAACACTAGAACAGTGTTGTTTGTAGCAGGGTTACTTGCCAATATCTGAAAGTAGTTCACTTGAATTCCACACCACATAAAGAACATGGATAAAACTTGTTCCACACTGACAAACACATGGAATAAACAAGCTAAAACAACAAAAATTTTCTACACTCCAAGTAGCTTCATGTTAAGAGTTACCACTGCAGAAAACCAAGCATAGTCCCATTCATTTTCACTAATCATTATCAAACAACTTATTGTCAGAAGAATAAAATAACTCTTAATATTAATGCTTATTCCACATCAGCCATAGTTGTTAACTGCCATCAACAACAACAAAACCATGTCTGCACAATACCTCATTTGTTGCAGCAACAGCTCGAATAACAGGAGGACCCAAAATTCGACTGTCAGTTTTCCTAAGCATGTCAAAAAGATCTCCCTCAAAATCATTCAAAACAAATATTGTTTCATAGTATGGATCTTCATTCATATATTCTTCACCAGTGGCAGATAGTACACATGGAGTTTTCAATTGCTGTAACACAGAAGCAGGAAAACAATGCAAACACAATTCCCAGAATCCAAAACTATAGTGGAGTTTACTATCGTATGCAGATGCAAAGCTTACAAAAATAAGTTATACTTTGAGTAACTGAAAAAACAAACAGAAAGAACTGATATCCAAGACTAAGACACATGCGCTGATTGCTGCAACAGGTTCTGCAAAGCAACATGCACATGCATTTGTGAAACTTGTCATAGTATAATTGAATATGATTGTAAATATAGACATTGACTATATCAACATTTTCAAAGCAATTACAGCAAAAATGGACATAAACTGCATTAACATCAATTTGCAATTCTTTTAGGTTCATTATTGTACACTAATTTTGACTTAATTGGTTTCAAGCAACAATAATGCACTTTTAGCTGAATTTCAAAACAGAATCATCTGGACTTGAAAACTTGACTTACTGTGGAAGTCTTTTAAAAGTACCTTTTTTTCAGAAATTTTACCTTTCCAAAGTTGAACTAGATTCACCACATTGTTGCAACTTCACTGTAAATTTCTACCATCACTGTTTTGGACTTTAATCCTTATCCACACAATATTCACATTTGTGAACACATCTTAAATTTCTATAACATTACTTAAAATTATACTTGCCCTTTTAGCATATATGAACTTTTTTTATATTGCACTATTGATTGTCACGCTCACTTTTCATTTATTTCCCGCACCCACTAGATGAGACTGTAAGCAACAAAATTGCTCTTTTGACCCATTACTTTGTTTTGCAACATCACAACAAATAAACAAACATTTGAATAAGGCAGGGGGTATCGAACCTTTAATAAGAGCAGTAGACTTTTACTTTTATTAACCAACGTTTACCTTTACACTACAAGTAGCTTCACTGTCAGGTCTCAACCCAAATGAACCCTGGTCCTCAGTTTCATGCTCCACATGCATGTTATAAATCAGTCTACTTGGAACTCAATAGAGCGCTATGTAGCAGTGCTAAACATAATGGCAACCATGTTGGTGCCATCGATGCATGTGCTCTTTACTAATGCAACATATCTACTGTATGCTTGTATTTCTTCAAAGTAATTGTGTTCACAATATTAAACCTATGGTTTTTTATTACTGCTACATGTCTCTGCTTTTATTCGTTCATGTATATGTGTGTTTCTTGTGAATTCCATGTATGCATAAGACAACTGTGTTGTGTGTAAGAGTAAAGACACTACAAGCTCATCTTGTTTTTATGTATATTATGTAGTGATGCACATACACCAAAGCACACTTTTTATCCTAAGTGCATTTTGTAGCTCTGAAATTTTCTCTCAGCTTTGAAATTAGCGATAAACTTGAATGCTCCCACAGGGGAATGTTGGGAGGATTAAGATACAGAATTTCACAAGACATAAGGCAAGGCAGGCTGCCACGACTTGCTGAAAATCTCCCTTCCTAAGGGTGCACAGCAGAAGTATCAGAGAGAAAGAGCCGCAAGCAACTCACTGAGGCTCTGCTAAAGTGCTAACTGTAAGATAACACACCTGTAGTGAATATTACTGTGGATGCCGCATCTAGCATTTCACATCTATAAAAGATTGTTTTCCGCAGAAAGCTGACTGACACTTTGTTTCACTTTTTCAGAAAAGCAATTTGCTAGTCAACTTTCTTTTTCTTCATGATGCTGGTGACTTTGCAATATAACAATACAGCAGTTCATGGGAACACACTTGCTAATCATGTAATAGTGATCTTGAAGATTAAGCTAAGGAGTTTCCACTTTCACATTGTAGTATAAGGTATGATGTGTGTATTCCATATTCAACTTGCAATATATTATAATTTTTGTATTTAAGCTGTCAAGATAATTTCAGCATTTCAGGTTGCTATTAATGTGAAAAGATGAATAATGTTTCATTATTTTTAGAGCTGATAATTTTTGCTTCAGCACATTTCAATTGTAGATTCTAGCTATTTTATAGTACGTCCTAGTATGTTTTATTTGCATTATTGCTATTGCTGAAGCAGCTCAAGTGATTTTTCTACCCTGTTTCACTGATAAAAAAATTATCATTTAGTGATGAAAAAGTTAACTTTTATTAACTTTTGCAAGTTGGTCCAGTACCACACCAACTGAATTGAAAAAACAACGGGGCTGCTTGGTGTTTACAACTGTACTATCAAAAGTATGAAGTAGACATTTGCTTTACTGTTGTATTTACAACAATGCTGATGTTTCAAGCAACTCAATAGCATACCTGCATTGCCAAAGTAAATTGTGGGTAGAACATACTACAAATATTTTGCAATATTTATCTTCAAATATATCCGTTTCACAAAGCCAAACATAATATTTTTGAGGATTGAGCAAAGTGTTACAGTGTCTCTTAATAAACTTGAGTGCTTTAACAGGAAACATATTTCAATGAAAACAATTGCTCCCCAAACAAACGCTGAACATTTCATGCACTAGTCATCTAAACATCCTTTGCCAAAACAATACCAATGGGTCAGACAGACAGTTCTGCAGATTAGCATTACAAATTGGTTAGACTCTTGCTTTGGCTTGAAATATGTTTGTTTGCATATCTTGCTTTGAACCTTGGTTTAAAATATTTACACAAGACACGCTGGGAAATGTCATGGAACACACTAGTTTGTATGTAAATGATTACAAGATTGGAGGCTACAATTTCCTTTTAGGAGGGTATCATAGCTGTTCAAACCAAGTTCTTGGAGATAAATCTGTGTCTAAAACAATCAGCCAGAATATTTTTTGTATAATGTCACTTCCATGATCTTGAACAAGACAACAAAAGTGGTTCCTCTTTTCAAAGTTTTGAACTTGATGGAGCAGGGCATATGCCTGTTTTAGTCGAACAAGGAAGATATAAGGTGTGCACAAAACACCAGATTGATTTGCAAAGTGCAGTGTTTGCATAAATATAAAATATTTGCTGGGATTCGTACTACAGCAAGGTTGCAACACAATGACTGACTCAGCCTGTTGTTTACGCAAATCTGTGTTGTGAGTTTTACTCATAACCTTAGTGCTTCCATCTTTAGCTTTTTCTTAATAATTAATCATAAGTTTAGTGCATGAACTCATTACAGTGTTTTATTTTTATTGTGTCACACTTAGTTTAACTCACTGAATGAAACACCACTGACTCATTCAGCATCATTGAAATTTTTTCAATGGAAAATTTTTTATTAAGACAATCCAGTCAACATGCCCACATGGGAACATGTTCATATCTCTCAAAGTGTACATACAAAAGAAATAGAAAGTGGTGCGTTTCTTTATTAGGATAATACGAACAAATGCTGACACTACCATCAGAACTGCAAAAACAAAAGTGAACCCTGGTGGAAGGCTAATGTTTAAATCTGTTGTTAATTTATGCTCCATTGTTTTTCACGCAATTACATATATACTAATGTTTGAGATTTTATGCATTCATTTGCAAGTTTAAATTTTTTTACTTAACTCTTTGACGTGCACGTGGCTTTGTGCGGGAATATCTCCACTCCTGTACGGGTTACGGACCTGGTCGAAGTGTCAAAAGATGCGGCAAGTCCTGTAGTTTGCAAACTTGAGTAAAAAAATTGGCTCTTGGCATTGTCACCCAGGGCCTGGTGACCTCAGCCATGAATGCGTAAATCTACCCCATTATGATATCGCCCAGAAAAAACCCAAACTTTTCCTATTTTTTCAGAATCTCAATTAGAAGGTTTCTCACATCTCTAGGGTTTGAACAGATCTCTAGCTCAATTGGCTGGCGAGTTATGGTGGTGTAAAGTGATGCCAGAAAAGTGACTCACATGAGACTTCAAATTACAAGTACATGATACACCAGCTCTCAACAGGTTAACCATAAGTGCACCCATAATAAGACATAAGTTCAAAGATGAATTTTCTAACTCACAACATCAGGCTACAACAGTTTGCTAGAAACCAAAGAAATATGTATTTTGGTGAAACTTATAGTTACAATTAATATTGCCACATGCTTTGGAAACAAAAGGATGGTTACAACAAGAAAATGCATGCACTGCAGATCTTCTGCGTCATTATTTAGGAATTATGGGAAAGAGCAAAGCAATAGCTAAGAAATTGGCGTAAGTAATTCTTGGTTGTTCTGCAGTAGTTATCTTGGCCTGTTGCAAAATAACATACCATGTTTATAATGGAATATTTGTTCTTCACTTTGCCAAATGTTTGCCGAATAATACAAACTATTAAAACCTCCATTTCTTTGACATGCTGTTGAAAGAAGATGTGCATGTAAAAAATAATAGGAATGGATGAGCAATAATTCAGCTTTTCAGTAAAATAAGGTTATAACAATTAACTAAGTCTTAAATTGGAAAATTTCATGTTTGTTGTTTCAGATTTGCCCATCAGTTGTAAAACATTAGGAATGCTTTAGATTTGTATAAAACCACAACAAATCAAAACACTTTCCCAAATAACTTGGACTGTTACTTCTATGTCAACTATTTGTGTCACGTTTGATATTTTCAGTTTATCAGGGCAAATAAAAGTTTATTTATTTAATAGAACTGAATATTGAATTTTAAGTACAGCAATGTTTTTCTGGAAAAACCTTAATACTTTGACGTCCGGTGGGAATCGGATTCTCGCACCAAAACAATGGGATCGCACATGGCTTTGTGCGTGCGTAACTCGGGCGCTGAAAGTGGTAGAGAGTTGTTCAAAAGCTCAAAAGATGTGGCAAGTTTTCTCGTCTGCACTCGACAGAAATTTCAAAAGTTATGATCTAAAATAATAAAAAATTTGACTAATTGGTTAACACTTTGACGTCCGGGTTAATTCAAGCGGTTCGCAAAAAACAGCTGGATTGCACGTGGCTTTTTGCGGGAATATCTCCGCTCCTGTACAGGTTATGGACCTAGTTGAAGTGTCAAAGGACGCGGCAAGTCTTGTAGTCTGCACTCGAAAAGAATTTTTGGTTGAGGGGTACGGGTTTTTGTGAGTGATGTCATAAGTAGAGGACTTTTTAGCCACCTTGGCCAACTTCACCTGGCCCTGGGCAGCAACCGTTATTTGCTGAAGTTTTTATTGGAAACTAGGCTACAATCCAAGTCTTTTGATACTTTGGATGACCTGTTGGGGTTTCGGGTTCAAAAGTTATGATCTAAGTTAATAAAATTTTTTAACAAATTAGTTAATTACTTAATTTGTTTATTTAAGATCATAACTTTTGAACCAAAAACACTAGAATGTCAATCAAAGGCTCAAAAGACTCGGACTCTAGCCTAGATTCCAATGAAAACTTAAGCAAAACACTTTGGCCTATCAGTTGGGCCCTATGCCAGGCAACATGAGCCAAAATGGCCCAAAGGCTACTTCACTTATGACGTCAGTCACAAAAAATCCACAGACCCCAACCCAAAACTTTTCTGCGAGTGCAGACTAGAAGACTGGTTGATTCATTTCAGCCCTTGAACAGCTCTCTAGCGCAATCGGAGGAGGAGCTATGACATTGGTAAGGCAACTGACAACTGCTAGTTTTAGGCCGATTTCAAAGTACAAATACATCGCACCCCAGCTCTCAAAGTGTTAATTAGATAATTAATTAATTTGCTTATTTTAGATCATAAATTTTGCAGGCTGAATGCAGCCAGCATAAACATTTGCCCATATCAGAACTTTTATTGCCCAAATTAGAACACAATATCACGTCAGAATGAAACTCCATGACAAGCAGACATGTAGACAATAAGTCAAGAAGTCCCTCAGTTCTTGACATTGTTTTCTCCAGGGCTGTGGAGCCAGAACTCAAATTAAACATCTAGAAGATTTTGGCTCTGGCTCCAAAATGATTTGGTCCATTAAGAACTAAAAATCATTGTAATATTGGTACAAATTGCTTTCGTCACAAACTGTGGATGTGAAACTGGAACCCAAATTTCAGGCTCTGGCTCCACTATCTAAAAGTTTTTGGCATCAACTCCAGCCATCCAAACCTTTGTTTTTTCTTCCTTTTTCCCTAGGAAGATAAAGTTGGATTTGAAGATGAAATTGATTAATTTTTGTGGCCTACCAGTGATAATGCACAATTCATGCGGCCCATGATAGTAAAAGGTTCCCCATCCATGTTATACACAAACACCTTTTTTAATTAGGAACTGTAATGATAAAATAATAACAATTGCTTTAAATCATAGCAAAACAACTTTTACGTTCAACACTTTTTACCAACCAACTTGAAATTGAGGGATGTCAACCCTACTGTAGAGAGATAGTTTAGTGTGATTACGTGCCTAAGGCTAATTTCTAAACATTTCCAAATTCTCAGTGACATTCTATAGCTAATACAGCTTGTCTTGTCCTACCTTGTTCCTATTTCTGTTTTAACACTGACCTTTGAGAATCTATGCTGGGAGTTTTACGAACATAATATCTTCTTGAATAAATACCAACTCAGACAACATCCTGATCAGAATCTGCATGACAGATAAGTTGTAGAAAATGATTTTGGAAGTTTTGTTGCATTAACTGGCTGTTGTTGAATCAGTGGCTTCCATCCTGGAATTTACAAGTCTTACTGAAATTTTTTTTAATGACTGAAAAATTTTTTGTCAACTCAGTCATAATGTCCAAAAATAAAGACTGGTGAATACTGTTACCGCGAGTTTTAACACTGTTATGAAACAAATGACCGAAATGTCTCAGCAAAAAAATAAAACAGCTTCCTAATACCTTTGTCTGAAGCAATATTGACCGTTGCTGTGAGAAAATTTGGACGATGACAAAAACGTATTTGAGCCTTCTGCTTATAACCCCTATAATAGGGGTGGGCAATTAATTTGCCTCAATGGAAACCTTGACAAAGCCACACTTAGTGGAGGGTCTTATCTTCTAATGGAAATAGAAACAAGTCTTGGTTCAATCTAGGTTGGAGGAAGTTTAAGCTTTGAAGATTTTTCATGAATGCTTAGAACTGCATTTTTGCCCAAAATACAAGGTATCACCAAATTGTGAAATGCTATCTCAGCAACCACCAGGTAGGTTTTGATGGAATTAGTGTTGATCTGTAGAAAATTGTTTAAGGATTTCATTTCTGCAGTTAGTTTTCATGAGCATTTTGGGAGAAATGAACTTTGACCTTGTGCGTTGAACCAGGGTTAATTGATTTAAATCAAGCAATAAAAATCAAAAGAATAAAGCAAAAAATCATGTTGTTTTAGTGCTTTGTGTGATGTCTATGACACATTTAATTAGCATTCAGTGTAATGGCGTGCAGCGACTTATGTCCCATCCGTGTTCATGCAGTTACTAGTTTTCTAAGGTGTGCAGCTCTCTAGATTCGAAAGGGGTTTGATTTACTCGATGCTACCTTAAAGCCTAACATTAATTGACAGCATCTGTAAAGATATCGCAGTATTCCTGCCAGCTACGGTTTCCGTGGCTTTCTAGTGTAGGCCAGCAGGTTCTTGACCGTCT
>JGI24022J15233_10002877_pt1 | contig 16574 bp, 9 predicted proteins | sample Ectturendosymbi2_FD_15233 | JGI IMG/M metagenome (IMG submission 15233)
GGTTGTTATGCCGACACCACCCCAAGCACCAATAGCAAATTGTAGATGACTATAAACAAAACTGAAGTAAAGTGATTTTAATGCACTATCACTTAGATACTTTTTGTAGAGTGGATATTATTTTAAATGATATCCATTCAGACAAGATCATTGGATTTGCCCTGCTGAGGCAGTAACTGCTTTTACAATAAACGTTAGGACATAATACTTGGCAGAAGAGACAAGTTAGGATGATCAAAGTGGATATGAAGTAGTGTGACGATCTAAAAAGAACTGAGCTATAATGTGTAGGTATATAATATAATATCGATAGCTTTTGTAGCTTTGTAATCATGCTGTTAGCAGGGAGTATGATTAAGATATGACACCTTGCAGATTTAAGCATGAAATACATGGGGGCATGCCATTGTAAAGTAGGAACTTGTATTAGAGACCATTAGGCTTAGTACAGCTATGTCCAACCTGCGGGCTGCATGTCGAAGGTTTTGTGCAGCCCAGTTTAGGTCTTTGCTGTAGTAAAAGTATCCCACCTACTGACAAATTGTCCTTATTTTGACAATCTTGAATTTGACATTTTTGTTTTAGGTGGTCCTCAGTGCCACTTTATCATGTCTGTTAACATTGCAGGTAGGATTTGAACGCCATCAGTACATTAGTTTTAGCTAAATTAAGCTTGCTAAGATCAAAGTAAGCCATTCAATGTGCAGCCCTCACTAATATGTTATTCAGTGTGTGACCCTGGTTAAGTTAGTCATAATTTTTGGATCCATGAGCCATTTGGGTTGGACATAGCTGGCTTAGTAGCAAGGTTTACTAGATTACTGGCAAAATTCACTAGGAAACTTTACGTTTGTTAGCAGCAGCATGACATGAAAGTTATAACTAATTGGTAGCAAAATTGCATTGCTTTGCATAGCAGTACATTATCAGGAGGGTACAAAAAAGCAATGTAAATAAATGTGGACTTCTGAAGTTTTCATCTGTGGAAAAAAATTTTATGTTTTCAGCACGGTAACCAGTTTTATTTTCTCTTCAGCTTTGCAGATTAAATTGTACTTTACTTTGTGACTCATCACTGCTCATTATGAGTGCAAAAGATAAGAATTCAGAAGTTTTTAGCTTTTTAGAAAAAGTCAAAGGTGAATGTTGTGCTAAAAGTCATACTATTTCTTTGAAAAAAGGGTTTTAAACACATCATTGCATTTGTGTTAATACAAATGTGTGCATGTTAGAAAGAACATGTAGAGAGCTAATCGACTATGCGTTTTGTGCTCTTTGCGTGGTTTGCCCAGGCAGCGCTGTTAGCTGGAATCAACAAGACTGCAACAGGCAAAGCATGCAATGAGTGTAAAGCGCTTGGTCAGTTGGGACTGATCTGTGTTTAAATTCCTGGACACAAATGTAGTTTTCCAAACAGCCATTTTCTTGGTTCTGGTCGTATGAAATAACAAAAGGTCCTCCGGCATTGATGGCAAAGCCAGCGACTGCCTTTCCAGAATTTGTTCATATTGCTGTTATCTTGAGTTAACGTTTTCGATATTAACTGTTCTCTGAATCGTCCGAACATGTGATTGTTCTTTTTTTGCTGATTTCCTCATGGTATGAGCGCTGCTTGTAAAATACTACCAGATTAAATTACTCAAAAAAGTTTTGTATATTCTTTTAGTTTTGTGTACTCGATATAATTCAGTTTCCGTTCAATGTGAAGCACACCAAGACAATTGAAAATATTAATGTGTGAAAACGAACAGATATCGGAACTGGGGCCAGAGAAATGTTATGAAAAAAGAGAGCTCCGAGCCATACTCATTGAGCCCCAGAGGTATGAAAAGACCAGTTTTAGTTTATGAAAGATCGTTCGCAGCTTGTAATACACGGGGCCGGCCTTAAGCCGATGCAGCTGCATTGGGCCCCGTGCCTCTGGGGGCCCTGCGCTGTGTGTTTAGGTAGATTGTTTATTTTTTCCAGATACCCCTTGCGCTCTAGAATTCAGTAGAAACGGCTTATAAATCTCATTGTTAACAAACAACGTTCTCGTTAGAACCAGAGATGAATTTCCTGTATTATCGAACGTTAGCAAACATACTCAGTTCTCATGCTAAGGCTTTATACCTGCGGTCGTATAGCAGGCCCGTAACAAGCTTGAGACACTAGGGGCGGAAGTGATTCCTGAGAGGGGCCCAAATTTTATGAACCATGTCCAACAGTTTCAAACTTTATCCAACGCATTTTTCTAGGGGGATTAAAATTTTTCTGGAGAAGCTTTGCCCCTCTGCGACCCATAGTTTTGAGCCTGTCGTATAGCACGGTTGAGTGAACACGATGACGTCATAACACCACTGCTCAGACGGGCCCCGCGGCTAGGTCTTGCATTGGGCCCCGCACCTGCTAGGGCCGGCCCTGGCACTACACATAACTGCCATCGTCAGCATTATTTGCAAAGCAATTCCAAGAATGTCAGGATGAGTTCAGGACGCGATAATTTTAAGTTGCACGACTTGAAACTAGCATTGTGCAATCTAGCATCTTCTCGTATAATTGCTTGCCATCTGCATCTGAACTGTACACAGCTCCTAAATTGTTGCACGTAGATTTTAGTTTTTCACACTCAGGCAGGACCTTTTCACATCAGTAGCGTAGCCAGCCCAAAATTTGGGAGAAGCCAAATATTTTGAAACGAGCAACAGTACTTGGTTTGGGACACCGCGTCTCGCAGCACAAAACGTTAAGATATGCCAGAAATTTAGGGGAACGGCGCTTTTGGCCCCCCTGGCTACACCTATGTTTCACAAGACCTTGGACATAGAACAAAAAGCCAAACACGGACAGAAGAAGCTAGCTCTAAACAAGACAAACAAATCTCTTTCATGAGTTAATATTTTTGCACCACTAGCACGGTAACGATACTAACTGCTAAATTTTCGAAGACTAACTAATGTTCTCTACCTTAATCTCTGGACTGAGGCATTGTATTCAGCCTAATTATTATCGGACACTAGTGGCCATCGAAAAAGTTTCGTAAAGTCGGAGTGGGCCGCAGCAATTAAATCTGTAGGACCTCAACAGCAGTTATTTACGTAAAAGTCAGACTTTCACAGCCACGGACTTAAACTTGTCTCAGCCAGATTCTGACTAATATCTTCTTGCCTGAAATGCAACAGTATGGACCGACTTATTCTTTCTTATAGCGTGACAAGGGCGAGGTCTCGTGGCTATGGCAATGGCATGCCAGCGTTCTTGTTCTGTCACAAAGTCTGACCGTCGTGTTAGGTCACAATACCACATTTTTGTCATAATGCCTGGTGGTGCTGGCGCAACACACCCGACGTAAGGGCGCTGTGTTGCTGCAGCTTTGCAGTTTATGAATGTATGGGAAGCAGAGTAGAGGTTAAAGTAACTGTAAATAATGATTTTAATTTTTGTCAAGCAATTTTTGCGCCCCCGTCAAAGTGGCCCCCATGGCACGTGCCATGCCTGCCATACCCTAAATACGTCACTGAGAAAACGTACTTTGGTATAAAATTGGGAATGGAAATAAGTCCAAGGCACATCACAAGGCGTGCAGGAGTTGCACTAAATCTTTCCATTCCCTGCAATCACCTGCAATCAAAACTATAATGCGAGGCAGCAGTGGCGACACGACGAAGAAAACACAAGCGATAACTGGTCACAATTGGCACGCTGATCACAACTGGTGCAAGAAACGCACAGTGCATCTCGCAACATTTACCTTCTATACACCTTAAACTAGGTCTGATGAAGCAATTTGTCGAGGCAGGGAGACCAGCGTGTCGCCTGCCTGGTGGTAAGTGCGTCCGCATCTCCTGGCCGGGTCTTACCAAGACCTTGTAAGTTGGTTCTCTAGACTTCTGGTCAGGGCGTACGGTGTGCGGACGAGCTGCAGGGACTATCCAGAACGCAAAAGCAAAACGAGTCAAATGATACCAGACCTTGCACCAACTTAGTCGTGACGCTACAAGACCACTGTAGTTATGAAGCATCATCAGAACACCATACAAAATCAAAGTCAATTTTTGGCTCCGGCTCCAGCCGTCCAAAATTGCTTGAGCTCCGACTCCACAGCTCTGGTTGCGACTTTGAACTTCTACAAAACATATCCCCATCTGTATATTTTTCGTTCTAAATATATTTTCTTGGGTGTTGGATGGTGAATGAAAGATTTTGAGATGTTTTGTGTGAATCGTCTAATTGTGTGAATCATTATATTTCTTGTGTAGGCCCACCTGTGCCTTAGTTTTTTTTACGAAATTAGTCCCATACAACCATTTTTTTCTGTGGTATTGGAAGCTTAGGCTGCTAAAGTACGAAGTATTGGAACATTTAGTAAAGATATGTGTGTGTGAAGAAGCATATTACACAAATCGATAACAGAATGGATTGATGCGGCATGTCTTCAAATGATGTTTTTGCTGGTGTCTTCTATGTGTCTGCATAGTGCATACCTCTGAAGTAAATGCGATGCAAAGACTTAGAAGGCAGAAAGAAGCCAAAATTTCATGATATCTCAAATGCTTGAGCCAATTCGCAAAAACTACTTTTTTAGTTCAGCAGCTCTGATATATCCTAGAACTATTCCCACCTTCTGTGCCAAAAAGCTTTTGTTAGTCAGTGAGTTAATGCAGGGGTGGGCAAACTTATTGACTAAAGCGCCAGAGAAAGTGGATGGATTTGCGTAAGCTACCATAAATGAGATGCCAAAAATGGATTGGATTTATCAATATAAATTGGACAATTTCTACGGGTAGGATTAAAGAGCTTAACAGGGCCGTGGTTTGTCCGTGCCGAAGATAATTAGTTTCATCATAATTTCCTTCCTGAAACATGCAACATTTTATGGTGTCCTACACTGTTTGTCGAAAGGAGCTCGTTCTCCGCAAAGTATTAACCTTGGGACGTTAACAGAGTTCATTAGTTCGCTTCTTAAGTAGGGATACTCAGTTCTTATCTAATTGGAATCATGGAGTCATTGTGTTTGTCAGTTACTGAGTCTGTAATTTCCCCTGTAATAGTGCTTAAACTTAGTTTGTTTTTTTGTCTAATACAGTCATAACTGGCTAACTGCTTTAATGGAGATACGTCAGTGTTAAGGATTTTATTTACTGCTGGGACTGGTACTAGACTGCTTAAATGGGTACGATTATTTTTCGAAAGCTGATCTAAGTTTCCTTTGGGTACGAGACTGTCTATCCGCTGGTTCGTTTTGGAAAGCAGATCTTTGCGCTTTTTCAAAAAATAAGTTTTTCCAATGGAAATCTCTACTTTTTCACGTTTTAATTTGAATGCTTTGAACTGATCGTAAAATAGTTTTTCTTGAAGTTAATTTTGCGATTTCGATAGTTTGTCTTTAAATTAAATTTTTTTAAACACCTATCCTGTGATTTAATTAAAATCAACTGAAAAATTTTAAAGTGTCTGGCGACTGTTCTTTACGTTCTTTTAGATGTGCAGAGGATCTCTCGTTTTCTTGCTGTGTCCATCGAGTTAACCTGCCACGAAAGCAGGCAGTGAAGTGTACTGTCAGGGCTGTGGAATACACTAACCTTTGTGGGGTTTTGCAGATTTACCTGCGTATCTGCGGAAAATCAGACTGTAGCTCTGATGTTTTGCTGAACCTGGCTTGCTGTTGCTTCTACCTTGGCTTGTATACGGAGGCGAAAGATGCTGCCGACATGGGTGAGAGTCGCAATGTGCTTATCGTTAGTTTGTGATTTGCTGTGCAACTTCAGTATGTGCTTGTTCTCTTTTCAGCTCCCGATTGTGGACTGAAGCGTCGTCTCAAGTTTCATCTTTGCTACAAAGTACATGACATGAGTCCGTTGTTTTTTGCACTTGTTCTATGCGTATGCTTTACATCTCGTTTTTCTTCATAAGTTTTGTGTTGCAAATAATTTTTTTCTGAATTGCTTTACTAGTGATTACAGATACTTACTATAGTTCAAAAACCGTTTTGATTGAAATGGCGTTTTTTTCCCTGGTGCCCACGCTGATCGGCTTATAAGCACTTCATTACTGATAGCTGAACGATGAACAGAATCTGATGAAGTATCACTCGAAACTTTTAGAGAGCGTTGAAGACAAAATAAGCTACGCCAGCTTGCAGTACCTGAGAGGAAATCACAGAGATGCACTTAAACTGTGTAAGACCATTCAAGCTCTAAACAGGTAAAGCATGTTGGCATATTGTGATAACTTGAACGGATGCCTTGGGTTAAAATCAAACCTGTAACGAGTTATTATGATTTCTACTTACCTTTAGATTCTTGACAGAAATGTTTGGAGTTAAATTGGATATGCCCATGTAAAGCTATTTTTAGAAATTTGGTTTAATTGGACATATGTTTTATGCGAAGGTATTTACTATTTTCGAATATCCGTGGTTTGAACGCAGTTGTTACGGCCACTTAGGGCCGCAACCACCTGACATTTTTGGGGGCAAAATGATTGTAACTTGTTGTTGTACTTTACACCTAAACATGTTTTTGAAAATTTTGGGGATGATTTCCCAGTTGCCCTTATTTGGGTTTTAATTTTGAGTTATAAAAATCATTCTTTGGGTTTTAATTCAACAATCGTACGTTCCTTCTATTGATCCACAACGTATAACGCGACTTGACGGCTATAGGTATTGTATATTTTTAACTTTGGAAGCTGTTTTCAAATTGCGAATTGACCATAGACGTTTTGAAAAAAAGTCACATGTAGAACCTTGTTTGGAAAGTTGTTATTGAAATAATGCTTTCTAACGATCTGATTTTAGATGTAAAGATGTGGTGTGAATGGCGTTCTGCATCAGTGCCCTGTGTTTTTATATTCGTTTGAAAAGACATTCCCTTAGGAGTAGTGGTTCCCAACCTTTTCTAGTCATGGGACACTTAGAAAACATAAAATCACGCCTGTAGACTGCCTTTCTAACAACTATAATTTTTTATCACTACACAAACTATGTGTTTCAAAAACACACAAAACATTGCATATACGCAGCAGTTACGTAACAGGGCCCAAACAATGTATGGAAATCTTCAAGCTTGTCCAGTAGACACTTTTTTTCTGTCCCATCCCATGGCAACTTGTGTCTGTCCTATCCAATGCCGTGGGATTCCCACGAAATTTGTAATACGAAGCACATTATACCATGTGGATGTCTAATATCTAGCCCAGTGGTTCTTAACTGGGGGGCATCAATAAATTTCCAGGGGGCGCAAGCCCTTACGCGCCCTACCACATGGGAAGTTTGATCTTAAATTATGAATAAATACATTTGTTTTTACAGCTTATTTAAAGTCAGGGGGGCTTGAAATAAAGGACAATTGCTGAAGGGAGACGTAGTAGAAAAAAATTTAAGAACCACTGATCTAGCCTCTGCAGAGTCGGATCTAAATAACCACAAAACTTACCATTAAGCATTCAATCAAAATTAGGTGACCCTTTTGGTTGTCACCCAGAAAGGGCCGAACAATCTGATCTTTGGGGGCCTCGCGTCACTACGCCATGGCGCTGAGCTTGTGCGTGCAATACTTACTGTGCTGTGAGCATGTCATAATGATGCTCTATTTCAGAAAATTCCTATTATATGGTGTTTGAATTAGCAAAGATGGGATGCGGGTCAAATTTCAAGTCTACTTCCCATTCCATTACCATGGACAAAACTAGAAATCCTAGATGTTTGAAGGTGTTTGTTATAAAGAAAACGCCCTTTCAAGTGGAAAGACGACTGTAAAGAATTTTATCACTTAAACATTAAATTGTAGTACTGAATCTATGAATGTCATTTAATAGAGGGTTTCTTGGATCCTCTGAAACGTTTCCACTAATTCCTTACGGGTCTCTCGTCTCCTTGTCTTGATCTATTTTTGTTAAATGTAAATGCCATGTAATTCGTAGATCATATCTTGCAATACAAGTTCGATGTTTTGTTTTTAGTTTTGTGGCGTCGGGCAGCATTTGGTTCACACGGCTTAAGATCATTTGCACTGGGAGGCGAAGAAAGTTCTGGAGAGTTAAAAAACTTCCTCTGTGATAAGCTTCACATATTAAACTAAAGTTTTTGAACACTGCCAATAAATATCTGTCAGGCTTGGTTCAAAGCGAGAATTCCTCCTGGTTCTCACATGCCGGCCTGTAATATACTCAAGTATTTTACAGGGCAGAGTCAGTTATCAGTTGGTTCAATATCAGTGTTATTTGTGGGGTAATCGTCTGCACCGATATCCCCTTCATGTTTTAAGTCAGTCAACAAGGTGAAAGTGCACTTTCTTTGGATTTAAACAGAACACATTGTACTCGGATTGACCAGCACTTATGCTGTGTAGATTGCCTAAAAAGTTTTTCCTCCAACTGTGGTGTGCTTTGTGCTGACGGAGGTCCAGAATTTGTTTTTAAAGTTTTGTAAAACAAATCAGGACGCCAAGAACGATGTAATAATAGTTGCAGCCGTTGGAATTGAGCAAAATTTTCGAAAGGACTGCATTACTACGCAGGGTTATGATGTCACCAACTGCGAGCTTCGCCTATCTATACAGAACATAAATTTGGGACAAACTAATGAACTTCATCGAACGAAAAAAAAACTTTCGAAAACCTGTTCAGGTTTATGTTGTAACGTTTCGGTTTTTTCGTAATCCATTGTTAGTCGGAAATTAAGCAACGCTAAGACAATGCATGCAATTGAAAACCACAATACTCTGTGACGTAAAAAAGTCAGTGTGATGTAAAAAACGCTGAAAACAAATCTAAGACTGCCGGTCATATCAAACATTTAAGACATGAATAGGACTGTCCAAGTCCAGTACCAGTCATGTTACAAAAGCGCTGAATATAAAAAAAACTGAGGCTAACAATAATGTACGAATTCTGAATACAAAACCATCAGTGAGAGGTTGTGCATATATTGAGTAAGTGAGGATGTTTTTTTATGAAGTGACAATACCCAATCCTGTGGAAAGATTATGAATAACTTGGCAAAGTCACTAGATTCCCTAAATTTGTATAAAATTGCAACGTGGCTGCAAGAGATAGTCACTGAAATTCTGTGGTTGACGCGATAGGTTTGCGTCAGTACTGACAATAAACGCAAAAAAAACCTGAAAAGTATCAAACAATTGCTTATCATTACAATCTGTGTGGTAAGAAGATAGAAAAAATCAGTTGCCTGGTTTTTACACCCTGGCAAGCGTTTTTTTTGACCTTGACTCCACCTAGCTACGATACCAGAAAGTAAAGTCATCGTGGTTTGCAGTTGCAAAAATGCGGGATTTGTTCACCTATGACAAAAACACGAGTTTCAATGCGCAGCAAATACATCTTCAAAAACTTAGTGCTTGTCGTAAACGCTCATCGAAACAAAGAGCAAGAAACTTTACTAAAACTACAGTAATATCCCGGTTAAGTTCGCAAAAAATTATGAAAAATATAGATTCAACTTTTTCAGCAATTTATTGGTATTTACACTAAACCAAACATGACAACTTGTCACAAAAGAATTAAGCAAGCAACATTATGGTGCTAAATTTCACGATTCCAAAGTCATAAACCGTTAGCTGATGCATAGTGCTCTCTTGCGTTTTTCTTCAGAGTTCATCTGCCTTAATTTTCGCTGAAAGTTTTGGAATTAAGTTTTCATTTCATTCATTTCCTGCTTATGCTTGTACATCAGGAAACAACAACTGATCCTCAACTTCAAGGGCTCTATTGTCCGCATGCTCAAACCCACCAAAATGACATTGTTCTCTGTTGTTTCTGGACTAAACAGAAACACTTTTTCTGGACATACGGCCACTCTCATCTTCGTTATACTGGTTGCCTGCATTGTTTCCAACACTTCATTGATATCATCCAAAACAACAAAAGAGGTCTTCTTTGTCCAACTCTGCCGCCTCCCGTGAAGAAAAAGTTGTTTTAAATCCTCGGCATTCCTTAAATCAGCTAAACCAAGCCCCGATGCTTTGAAGCATGGGTAGGGAACCTATTTATTATCACGGGCCGCATGAATTGTGCTTTATCGCTGACTGGCCGCAAAATCCATTAATTTTATCCTCCTAAAACTCTACTTAAATCTACCTACGACGAAATTGCGACTTACCTATAGATAGTAATTACAAGTACCTGCTTGTTATGGAGCTTCGTTTTGACTTGTTGCATACTCTAACTTGGGATAATAAAATTCTGATGCGGGCCATTTAAAATGTTCGCATTTGGCTCGCGGGCCGCAGGCTCCCCACCCCCAGGCCCGTAACCAAAGTGGCGAAGGGGGGGCGAAGCCCCCTACCAAATTTTTCGGCCCCCTTGTAGAAATGTGTTAGACATTCTTTAAATTTATTGGGCATAGTTTGAAAAATTCGGTCCCCTCTCAAAAAAATCTTCGCCCCCCCTGGTGTCCCAAGTTGGTTACGGGCCTGCCCACCCTTGCTTTAAAGTCATCCTGTGATATTGATAAAATTGTTCAGGAATTTGTTTTGCTTTCAAACGATGAATGAAGGTGGAACGGGCAATTTGCTCGACGGATACTATCAATCCAAAGTTATAACTTACCTTCCAGCTCTGTAAATCTGCTGACGCACTCTAATTTTTGTCATTTGTCTCTTCAGGCATCAGAGCAGAACGTTTGCGAATAACTTATCGTTTCGCCCAAAATTTTCTGATAGCAGTCTCACTCACATCATATTGTTGTATGGAAGATTTGCCTGACTCTTAGAGACTACTTTCAATCTCTGCTATTCAAACACTTGGTTTTGCCTGACATTATGTGTGAAAGTATAAGGTAAGTGAATACTATATGCTTTGCTTAAAAGGTTGATTAGCTTCAGTCAATGCACCAATCAGTCTGCAGACATCAGCCCAAATGATCAGCATCTTCATTTTTCCTGGTGCAGTACAGTTCACAATATATGTGCTAAGTTCGCACAAATTGCTCAGATTCAAGTTGCGAACTTAACCGGGAGATTACTGTACTTCTTCGTTCGGCTCTTACTGATTCAAAAGTTACAGCACCGAACCAACCGTTTCTTTGTCAAGATTTCTGCTGTTAATGTTTTCATGTAAAGTAACGCGGACCATCCTCTGATAGTCGCTGAAAGTGTTTCACACTTGCTCGATGCTCTTGCCATCGGCCCTAAAGCCATCCACACATTGCCTAAGGAAAGCACAATGCGGTTGGAAATGTGTATGACGTGGGATCGCACGTCTCTGACTACAACCGGTCTATTTGTATTTTCTAGAAATGCTTGAAAAAGTAGTTATTTTTTGTTTTCTTAATCGTAACGAAACTCCGAAGAAGATGAAATGCCCTCTTGAGTTTTCCATTATTTCGCAGAGAATTTGTCGCTCTAAATGTGTACACGGCGTTGTGTTACTACAAGCTGGCTTATTACGATCTCGCTCAGGTATGTCTGTGATATCCAGAAAATTAATCAACCATCTATGCACGTGATAGCCATTGCCGTGTGTTATTATTTGTGTGCTTATTTCTGTATACTTCTTTTTTCAGAAAATCTGTCTAACTGTGCGTGTTGTGTAACGTATTATTTCTATTTCAAATAACGTAATTCTTATTACGGAAGTGGTGAAGAGATTAACAATGAAGCTCTGAAAATATCAGCTTTAAATCTTTGCAAATTCTCTGTGAAACGTACTTTATTGGACGAAAATATAATACATTAAACTTTTATGACGAAGGGCCGCTTCCACAAAATATCTTTCACCGTTTGAAATAACAAAGTTTTAAATTAAAAATTTTTTTACAACTATTTCTGGCAGGAGATGCTCGATGATTACTTGAATGTCTATCCGAGCAGCCTGATTGGTTTAAACTTGAAGGCGTGCCTGCGCTTTCAACAGTTCGGTGGCAAACAAGCCGAAGCTGAATTGAAACCTTTGAATCGCCTACCGATGCAAACACCTCTGTTCGGAGTTGACCTTATCAAACATAACAAGGTGATGATTTTGAATCTGTTTTCCAATCCGGTTTCTTTGCTGAAAATGATAAATTGCTCGTTTGAAAAACAGGAAGTCTCACCGCGGCTGGATATCATGTGTGGCAGTGTGTTTGAGGAGAGAATGTGTGAAAGTACTCTAGTTTGACACACATATAATATAACTACAAATTCTGGTTATGACAAGTTCATTTTTGTCGGCAGTGTTGGTAAAAATTAGTCTCTTTTGTTGTGCATTTGGAACATCTGCTTTGATACATGTTACCATTTGCTGCAATTATTACTGGTCCGTGTCACAATTAACAGCGCACGCCACGCACTAGTGAAACATCCAACTGTATCTGACTTCTATATTTCTCTTGCAAACGCGTCAAATATTTATCAATTGCTTTTCGGCGTATTCTTTTCTGTCACCAAAATCCAATCAGATAGTTAAAGAAAAATCTCATTTTATTGCCCGAAAAAACTTTTTGTCCGTTTTCGCGTTTTCCCTTTAACTTCCTAAACATACCAAGACATTACCTGTTCTAGTCTTCGTTTCGGTGAAGCTGAAGGAAGTTACTTTCTTTTCTTTCAGTCATTGCGTCACGACTGATCCCGCTTGTACTCGTTCGCAGGTCGTCTTCAAAAAGGGAGAGGGAGCAATGCAAGTTTTCCCCCCACTCAGTGGAGTTATAAACGAAGCTAGAATCAATCTTGCCATTTATTACTTTCAGCAAGGTACAGGTTTTCGCCTATGGCAATGGTTCTTAACCTGGGGTGAATTTACCCCTGGGGAAAATTTCATCTTCCAAAGGGGTAAATTTACTGAACCATAAATTGCAGCAAATGTAAATTTTTATAAATCATTCTAAACTGTAAGAGCTGGTAATTTCGTATTTTTGAAAAAAGAGCACCATTGAGTGTTGGGTGTAAATCTGATAATCTTGTTTGATAAAAGGGGTAGAATATGTAAAAAAGGTTAAGAACCACTAGGCCTGTGGCGTCTCTTTTACATCACTGCGGTCTGAATTGTGATGCTGGCAGCAAACTCTTGCACGCCACCATCAGGAAGAGTCTACGCGACTTTCAAATAAAGCGACGATTGCGATGACGCGCTTTTGTGGGCATTCCGTTCCTGTCGTAATTCCTAAAAATTTTAAACCACTGTTGCAACCTCTCCGTTGGCGTTGCGTTGAATGTGCGATTCACCACGAACGGGATGTGCGCGAAGAATAACACCAATATATAGGTGGCGCGAACAAACAATAATAGAGAGATTGCGGCGCATGATCTCTATTGTTGCTTGCTGCCACAATGCGAAACTTTGCGCACTTGCCGCTCGGGCTTTCCGATCGCAACACCACGCTGCCGATCAAAGCTTCAGTTTCTCTTTTCCAACTGTGAACTCTTCCGGTACTTGTTATATTCTGTACCTGCTGCTTTGAACATTTTCGTCTTAAATGACCTGAAATCTATTTCCTCGTCAAAACATTGCGGATTGATTCAAATTCGTCACCTTTGTGGAAACTAGTTACTTGAACAGTTATGCACAAAACTGAATCATCGAAAAATGAAGAAAGCAGAGCCCTGTCAGCTGGTTCCTGGAAAGCTTACAGCAAAACTAGAGCTTTCAAAAATCATGTTGCATGAGGATTGTGTTGATCGTAATTGACATCAGTCGACTTTAGATGTCAGCTTGCAAATTGAAGTTCGTGCTGTCAGATTTGTCAGCCAGCGTCTGTGGTTTGGTTGCGTGACGTTTTTAAAAGGTATGTAACACTCGTTTCGTGCGCGCTGTGGATTTTAAGAGGATGCATTTCCTTGCGCAAGCAATGTCACAATGAATGACATCTTCCTTGTCAGTTTATGATTTTTTGTTTCTGCCGCAGATAAAGGTGTAAGTGAAATCAGTGCCATCTAAGGTTGTGGAAATTCCAAAATAAGCGCGGTAGAAAAATAGAGGCATTTAGGCATTATCAGCCGCAGCAGTGTAAAAGATATACTTCTGACAAATCGAAGAAAAGCACAGGAACAAGAATGCAACAGGCAGACTTTATTAAAGATGAAGTTTAGCTGCGAAGCTGTTGAGATTGTACATTAACACAGCATAATGCAGCAAGCCCGCCTGATTCTCGTTTAGAAGAGCCACTTGAGTAACATGTGTGTTGAGAATGTGATCTGTGCCGCGATGGATGCGCGCGCCACGAGGTTCACGTGTTTTTACCCCAGAATGCATTGAACATTGTGCAGACCTGCTCGAGGAAGCGTACAAGCTGTCGCAGGATATCGTTCCAACAAGCTCGCTGGAGTATATTCTCAAGGCGGCAGTGTTTGCGGCGTACGGCCAAGAAGAAGGCATGGTGCGGCGGATATTTTTAAATCTAAGTGCACGGAATTGTTTGCAGCAGGGTTGCGGAGTCGGTGTCGGAGTATCAAGGTGCCGGAGGTGTTTGGGTGGTGTCGGAATCGGATTCCTAAGAACACTGGAAGTCGGACTTTTTATCTGACTCCGGAAGGCCAATTAAATCATTTTTTACATCGCACTCCTAAGTTAGGAATCCTAACTCGTGCCTGTTGAAATGGTACAACTTCTTTTGAAACGTTTATTGAAACAGAGAATTGTTGCTGTGTACCACGATTTCCATTGATGCCAGTTGCTCTACAAAATTGTTGACATCCAAACTTAAATCACGTTAAGGAGTCGGAGATTTTGGAAAGACCAGAGTCGGACATTTTACCTCCGACTCCGCAACCCTGGTTTGCAGTTAGCTTACATAATTTGGTTTATCTCAGTTCGGCTTATCCTAACTGTTTTTACGTTAGAACACTGTAATTATCTTATGTTTATGACACATTTGGCTTGTAAAACATTACATTACTGAAATGCGACAGAAGTTATGAAGTTTTTTTGAAAAATTGCGTTTCTGCGATTTCTTAACCTCGCGCGTCGATAACCAACACGGTCGATGCACAGATTTGAGCTTTTAATCTGTTGAGAACAGTCGCTCACTTAGCAGCGCTTAAGTCGGTTCATAAATCATGTCAGCAGCAGTTAAGCCAAACGGAGGCAAACACCCGTAATATAAGCGTCAGGACACTTTCACGTTTCTTTGCAGATTAACTTACTTAAAGTTGCTCAGCAGTACTATCACTTGGTCGGACATTCCTCAGGCGAGTGTGGTGAGTGTGACCGTGAACCGTGACCGCCTTTAAGGTTGTTGCGCAGCAGCGTTTCTGGAAGGTTCGATCGTTTCTTATTTTTTTAAGACGTAGAAACAAATTAGTAATCACATTATCAATGTACCTGCTAAGCCAAAGACTATCCGGCCATTTTTGCGACTGACGTAGTCATTCTGGTGTAGAACTTGATCGGCATGGCTGGGAGCGAGGAGCCTGTACGGTTGCTGCCTTCCTGGTCACTGTGAAAATAAGCAGCAAATACCACAAAACACAGTGATTTAAATGAAATTGCAGTGGACCAGCCGAAAAACAACTGTTCTCAGCAAGCATTCATCAAATAAATTGCAAAGCCTTGCACTGCAAAGTTCGCTGCGGGAGTGTGTGCGCAAAGAAATATGGGGCGAAAGTAACAATCGATCAACCATTGTTGTAAACGATGAATTGGTTGCAGGCTTTGTCGTGCAGCGCTTTACGCCGCATGAACCTGGCTGACAAGGAAACCAACTGTTTTTCGAAAGATGTATTCTAAATTTATTGAAATCTCTTGGAGTTCAATGTAAATACATATCAATGGAATTTAAGGCTCTGCGCTGTTTTTTTGCCAGAAAGTAGCAGTTGGTCGCTTCCGTCCAAAGTTTCAGGTGCCTGACGCAGGCCTTGGGGACCGAACGGGCCTTGGTTTCGTTAAGCTTTTCGGCAGTTTCACATTTCGTAAACATACTGTTTTCGGTTTGCTGCTTCCACAATCACGTGTTTTTCAGATACTGTGATTGGACGACGTTGCCTCGCCTCCCACTTCTTTCTCATGCGACAGTTTGAAGAGGTCGTTATGTATTATGACACAATAAAGGCAAGGACAGTGCTTTACTTGCAGTCTGTACTTGGACCGCTGTTTTTCTGTTAACGATCATCGTTGTTTTTCTGAGCTGTGTTATACTTCCTGCTGCTAACTCTGATTAGTGAATGTTTTTGTTAAACAAAACAATGGATTTTCTAGAAGAACTTGGCACTGCATGAAAGTCTACCTTTTATTTGCAACAGGCCCGTTGCCACGGGAGGGCATTCGGAGGCAGTGCCTGTCCAAAGCTTTTTTGTGCCCAGAGAAGTTTGTTTTAAACATGTAATAAAAATAAAAACCTTGCTCCCCTAAAATATATATTTCCCCCAAACCCAAACTGGCTGCGGGCCTGATTTGAAAATGCAGCCCGAAAAAACGTATTTTTTCCGTGTTGAACGAAAACATCGCGTTTTAGTAACAAACCCTAACACCGGTATTGTTGCGAAGCACTAGCTTTGTTCCTGTCTCATCACCAGGCTTGTCCATGGGAATGTCATTCCTATGGGAATCCCATGGGAAACGTCCTATGGGAATGGACAGCACACATTTGTATTTCCCATGAGACTCAGAAATAGAATGAGAGTGTCAGAATGTTACTGAATTGTCATACTTAGACTATACTTCTG
>JGI24022J15233_10002879_pt1 | contig 16573 bp, 12 predicted proteins | sample Ectturendosymbi2_FD_15233 | JGI IMG/M metagenome (IMG submission 15233)
TTGGTGAGCAAAAGGTCTGCCCGGAGTCGGAGTCGTTCAAATTTTCTACGACTCCGACTCCTCAGGTTGAAAATCCTTCCGACTCCGACTCCACGACTCCGAATCCGACTCCACAGCCCTGCCTTACGCTAATCCAAGTGTATCGTCCATGTCACTTGACCAATCCAAGCAATCGGGTTCTCCAAATGGCAAAATACCACCAGCAGTGCTTTTCCTTTTGATGCCAAATAGACACTTTCTTGTTAAATTTTGGAAATGCCGAAAGGCTGCGTCTATTTTGCCTCATGAGACAAAACCAATGCTGGAACTATTTTGCCTTCAAACAATCGCATTTAGCTAAAGGCAAAATAGCTCCAGTGGTTCTTTTGTCTCATGACGCAAAATATAAATACATGATTTGATATTGGTGGATCAGGACTGGATCGGACTGATGATTTTCAAAAATTTTGCGGATCAGGACTGGAACGGATTCAATTTTATCGGACAGGACTGGACTCCGACTGAAAAATTTCACAGTCCGCTCATCTCCGCTGTGCTCACTCATCTCTGCCACAATTAAATATAGGTTTTTAATGCTTTTGATCTTTACGCCCGAACCTCGCATACACTAAAAAATTTTTGGCTTGAAACGTTTTTACCTCAACCTGCAGTAGATGGATTTGTAAGTTGTGAGTAATGTTCATCTTTTTAATTTTTTTTGTAAAATTTGCTTGCACATTGATGTTAACGGCTTAACTTGGCACATTCATGGTTCAGTTTTGTCTGAGCACATTGTTGAAGTACGATTCAATATTTGTAATCAGGTGATCAGCTCCCGACCTTTCTTGGAGATTCAATATGAGTCTTGCAAAAATTGAAAGCAGTGGCTATAGATGCAGATTTGTTGCCATGTTATTGTTACGCAATAAAGACCAACAGTAGAACAATCTGCTCACGACTTTCGCAACCCACCTCTGTAGGCAAAGGAGGGGACGTGAGTGAACTGCAAGCTCATCACTGCATGACACTATAACTGTGAACCTGACTCTTGGGCAGTGTGAGTGGCAAAAAAGCTGTCATTGCAAGAATAAATCAATTAATCGGAATTACGATGCCAACTTCAGGTTTTTCCAGAAATATTTGGTTCCTAATCCCAATTTCCAGGCATGCACTGCAGACGCCCATGTGATCATTGACTATTTTATATCAGATTCCACAAACAAGGCCAGCTCATCTAATGAAACGAAGAAACGGATTTGATTAATTGTTGGCATAAATTAAATTTTAGCATCTTTAGCGAGTAATGTGCAGTACCAAAGCATTTTAGCGATGCTTTTCAATGAAATCAAGTGTCATGTCAACACCTCTTTAGGTCTGGTGGGGGGGGATGCATCCCTTGCATCCCCCCCTGTGTCCGCGCCTGGGCGTAGCGTATAACCATTACACTTGAAAAAAAAATGCAATGTAAAAAAAATGCAAACACAGAAAAAATGCAATGTACAAACGTGTCCAATGTTATGCATGTGGATTTTTGTTTTGTTTTTTTCGATGCACAAAGCAGTCTGGCCCGCAGACACTAAGGTTGCGAATTTGGCCCAGCATCCAAAAAGTTTGGGGACCGCTGCACTATTCGATCCATGCAGTTTGAATGACAAAGTGACCCTTTTATTTGAATTGCGTCAGGACAGGCGTATCCCTAGTCACTTCCAAAATTGAAAGTTAACTTCAGCCATTTCTGTTAAATCAAAGGCATAACAGCCAGGGCATATATTTTGTCTCATGAGGCAAAACAAACAATATCCGTTTGATATGAGTTACTTGGAAGATTTCGGAATGTTAACATGAGTCGGAGTTTTAATGTTTCAAAAATTTTTGGAGTCAGCACGACTCTTAAAGCCAGAAGCAGAGTCAGAGTCTGAAAAATGTGACATGGCTCATCTCTGTCGGGATTCTCATCAGACTGAGGAGTGAGGACACCTCCAGCAACATGTAGTTTAGAACTGTGTGAAGATAACATGATTCTACTGTTTTATTATCACGCAGCCAGTCTTTATCCAGATGAGTCATGTTTAATTTTTGATTTTGAAATATTAGTAGATATAGTAGCCTAAACGTTGGTGTTTGTTAAGGCATTGCCAAAAAGTTGAACCCCAGTTTGTGTCTCAACAGTGTAGCTGACTAGTCTAACCCAAAGTCAAAAGCAAGCTTACCTAAAAATTAAGTAGTAGCACTAGCCTAATAAGCATGGTGAAAATGTATTGACTTCTTGACCATGTTGTTGTGATGGATAATGTTCTTTGTTGATGTATAGTATTTTTGGTCAATACCAGGTTTTTATTTAGTTTTTACAGTTGTTTGAAAGTTTTGTACCATTTATTACTAAAAATGGGTGACCGATACAACATTTTTTCTCAAATGGAACATCTCCAATCAAAGTATGTTGGAACTGGACATGCAGACACAACAAAGTGGGAATGGTTGACAAATCAGCACAGGGATACACTTGCATCATACTTAGGTAATGTTGTCAATCACAGATGTTTAATAGGAAATCGATTTCACGTAACACTACGCATCGTCAGTCCTATCATCTGCAAGCAATGCTAACAAGTGTGAAACATAGAAAGGCCAACACAAGCTCAGAGAAAGTGAACAACCTCAAGACTGCAATGAAAAAAACGCGCATACCTGACCGTGACAAATAAAACAAAACCAAAACGTCTTGCTAAACTACATGCAAAGCTGAAGCCTCAAAACTTACTGCATAAATGACAAAATGCAGTAAGTTATTTGTCGCGGTCGGGTATGTGCGGTTTTTTTCATTGCAGTCTTGAGGTTGTTCACTTTCTCTGACCTTGTGTTGGCCTTTTCTACGTTTCACACACCTGTCCGTAGTGTGATGTGAAATTGATTTCCTATTAAAAATTTGTGGTTGATTCCTTGCTTCTTTCACTTGTGGAGTGAAGTTACTTGAATACAGATATGTGCAAGTTTGAATCATCGCAAAAAGATGAAAGCCGAGCCCAGTTGGCTGATTCCTCCAAAGCCTATAGAAAACATAGAGCTTTTCATTGTTAAGTAATGTTGTTCGTGATCAATGACAGGAAATACTTCTTGTTAAGCAATTTCTGCAATTAAAATCCAATACTGATGAAATTTATTTTCGTGTTAATCAGATAATTTTGTATTAATTTAAGTGTGCAATGCATGGTGATAACCTGTCTAGTGTAGGCAGAGAATGTATTTTTGATAGAACCTACTTGATTTTGTAAAGAAACTAGTTTTGACTTTTCACTCTCACACTCCAATACCAAAAGAGTTGGGGCCAGTTATATATTTTGCAAATACTTAGTACTGTTCACTATTATGTACAGAAGAAACTTTTCTTCATACAAAAATGTGCTATAAATTTCTCGTCGGCATCGGTTCAAATCAATAAAACTGCTTAAAAAACTTATCTTACTTCAGCTTTTAATCAAAGCAGTATGGTTTGTAATTATCAAATGTTGTGTATAGTGTAAATGCTGGAGAACTCATGCCATGACTGATCTTTACCTGAGGATTAACACTTTGACATCTGGTAGGATTCGGGGATTCTCACGCCAAAACAACCGGATCGCATGTGACTTTGCACATGTGTAACTCAAGCGCCGAAAGTGGTAGAGAACTGTTCAAAGGCTCAAAAAGATGTGGCAAGTCTTCTAGTGTGCACTCTAAAAAAATTTTTTGGTTGGGGAGTATGGATTTTTTGTGAGTGACGTCATAAATGGAGGGCTTTGAGGCTACCTTGGCCAACTTCACATGGCCATGGGCCCAAACCGTTAGATGGTAGTATTTCGCTGAAGTTTTTATTGGAAACCAGGCTACAATCCGAGTCTTTTGATAATTTGGATGACCTGCTGGGGTTTTGGGTTCAAAAGTTATGATCTAAAGCACGGGGTGGCCAATCTTTTGCACACCATGCGCCAATTTTTCCAAACATGTGTAGAGATGCACCATACCGTCGGACATTTCTTGTAACAATGTTACATCACACCATTTACCAGGTTATATAATCAAATACAAATGGAATATCTGGTAAAGCAGCAAATAAACTTCAATGAATGAGATTTCAAACATTTCACCAGTTTTTCAATGTTTGGAGTTAAATTTGTTACTGAGAACAGCAGAAAATTCTTCAATTTTGAATCAGTCAGGCGCGACCTTGTTTTTCTTTTAATCAATTTCATGGACGAGAATGCTTATTTGTATGTGTACATCGTTTCAAAACGACACACAAATTGAGCGAATTTTCTTATTCTGCGAAATTTTTAAATGGTAAGGATCGTCAGAAAGTAATCGCGTCGTAAGCATCAGGGACAGAAGAAAGCGCTTTGAAGTCAAGAAGTTCCATTTTTATGTTACTTGGCATTTTATTTTCATTATCTTTCTTTTACTGAGTGAGAATGGGTTTATAAATACCAAAATGCAGTCTTTTTCTTTAGCAAAATCACAAAAGCGATTTTATAATGAATCTTGCAATAACTTGATCTTTATAGTGCATTTTCTCATATTGCCATTATCATTCAATCTGCTCCTTTAAATACGGAGACTAGCTGATGTAATCATTTTCTAACTGCAAAATGAAGAGTTTTAATTTCATCTTGAAAGTTTGTTTCAAGATGATAACAGGCATCTCATGAAGAATTTTTAAGGAAAAGTATCGATAAAAACATTAGAAAGGCTTACTATCTTACTTTTTACAATTACAGGTATACACGCGCCACTTCAAATCATCCAATGCGCCATAGCTTGGCTATGGGTTAGCTTGGCTACCCCTGATCTAAAGTAATAAAAATATTTGACTAATTGGATAATTAAATAATTTGTTTATTTTAGATCATAACTTTTGAACCAGAAACGCTCAGACTTGAGCCTAGTTTCCAATGAAAACTTCAACGAAATACTTTGGCCTAGCAGTTGTGCCCTAGGCCAGGTAACATGAGCCAAAATAATCTAAAAACTACTTCACTTATGATGTCACTCACAAAAATCTGCAACCCCCAACTAAAAAAATTTTTTTGAGTGCAGATTAGAAGACTGGCCAATCCTTTTGAGCCCTTGAACAGCTCTCTAGTGCAATTGGCGGAGGAGCTACCGCGTTGGTAAGGCAACCGAAAACTGCTGGTTTTAGGCCAAAATCTAGGTACGATACATTTGTAGACTGGCTGTCAAAGTGTTAAGCTCTGTGTGAAAAGTAGTGATAATGAAATAAAAACTTGTATCAACACACTTGTAATCACTAACCGAAAGTAAACAAGGAGTAATGTTTTTCGCAACTGTTTCTGGTGCACCAACTTGCTGTATCCCACCTAATGGTGATGTAAAATTCATTTCAAGACTATTGCAAAAATTCTTCTCTAATAACTCTAAAAATTACTGTTGTCTGCAACATTATCCGTAGCCTTAAATTAATGTTGTAGATTTTTGTTCAATCACAATTGTGTGGAGCATTAACATTTTCATCAATGATTTCACATTACTTTGCTGACAAGTAAAAAAATTGTTTTGTCAAGTAATCAGAGTTCAACCTGTACATAGTCTGAAAGTATTTCAACTTTCATATGATGTTAATTGACACCCTCTGCTACAGTAAATTTGAAATCATTCAGCTGCAACAGGAAGAATCAGCAGCAAAATCTAACAAAAGTAGGAAGATGCTTTTCAATTTGTATATAGGCTTGCTGAGGGCATTGAGACTGTCACTACTTACAGATAAACTTGCAATCTGTTTTTTTGATAAAGCGCATATAACAAAAATATTAAATTTAATTTTTTCCCAGTCGATTGGATTTTGTTATTAAAATACTAATGCATTTAAAAAGAGTTTTAGCACTTATGTTAGAATGGCTAAGTCAGCGGTCCCCAAAGTTTTTTTTAGCGTGACCCAAATCTGAGTTTAATGAACACCTTGTAACCCATGCCTCAAACAACATATGAAAAAAATAATGATTGTGTGGATGATTTTTGGCAGGAAGTTGCAAAGTTCGTTTTTAATGACAGCAGTCTATTCTTTTCTCAAGTGCCTTTGCTACAGACCAACACAGATAAACAGTGGTAACTTTGAAAATACACAACCTCGGTTTGGATTGCATCTGCGCTACCCATTTTCTGCATCCTTGTTTGGGTTTCTATCCATACTTTAGGAACCACTGGGCTAGAGCAACTAACCAACCATTGTGTTAAGCTGCTGCGACAAGTATTTCTTAACTTTAGCGCAGAGGTGATAATCAATTTTTTCTCAAATACACAACCATTTTCACACTTTTTGTAGACCAATGGTTCTTAACCAGGGGTATGCGAGCTTCCAGGGGTGTCAATAATTTTTCAGGGGGGCACCAGCCCTTAAGTGCTGTACAACATGGAAAGTTTGATCAATAAAATTACCAAACAATACATTTGATTTCACAACTTACTTATAGTCAGGGGGCTTGAAAAAAAGGACAAATACTTGAGGGAGGCGTGGTAAAGAAAAGGTTAAGAACCACTGGTGTAGACTAGTGGGTCAAACATATGCAAGTTAGTTTAAGGGGCATGTATAACATCCTGCAATTTACAAAATTGTCTTTATCATTTTTGTGAATTATATTGTTAACTCTAAATAGCTAACTAGATAATATTTTTGGGAAGCAAACTTGTAAGTAGCATACAAAAATCCTATCGCAGTCACATTTGATAGCATTTAATCATAAAATTCAAACATTTTTCAAAGACATTGAGGGTCTCTAGCTTTTAAGTTATCAGCTGCGTATGTCAACCGATTGCTCAAGAATTAGACAAGGTCCACGCTGTTTTTTTTCACTAAGACATTTCAGTCATTTTTGCTGAGACATTTCAGTAATTTGTCTCACAGCTGTATTAAAACTTGCTGTAACATTGTTTATTAGCCTGTATTTTCAGACCGAAATGACTTAATTTTTTTCAGTCATTTCAAACACGTTTCAGTTTATGACTGAAAAAAACCCAAGGTCCACATCTTATATGCATACAAGTTTTGTAGATCTTCAGGAGTCAGGGTCTTAAAGCAAAGTCACTACCTGGCTTCGATTGAATGTGTGTTGGTGCGCATCAGAAGCATGTAATTATGAAAAGTGCAATCATAATCGCAGCCACGATGACTTCTTGCTAATTCCAATATTGGCTGCAAAAAGCATATTGCAGATCGTGCACTTAAAACATAGAGATTTTCACAAACGTTTTGCAAGAAAATTTTGCGAGTAAAAGGTGGCTTTCATCCAAAGTAGAAGCTGGGAACTTTACTAAAAACAACCTTTTAAAACTTGTCAATTCAATGAAAATACACATTCCATTCTCCAGCTTAATCTGGACATAATCATTCAGAAAACGTGCCAGAAAAATGCACATTTTATTGATGATGCTTTTAAAGCAAGATGCATAAAATGTTTAAATGTTGAAACTTGGTTATTGTTTTCCCCCCATCAAAATTTCTGGCTATGTGCCTGATTATCATATTAATCTTTATCAAAATTTCACTGCCACTTACTGTGTTGTTATTCAATTTTTGGTAACTTTTTCTTGAAACTTTAACTGTCTTTCATTTCATTTTTTTTCGTGGATGCTATGTTCTGTCAAAGCGTTTTTAAAAGAAGCAGAATTCACTTTTCATATCATAAGATTTATATATCACCACATGGGGTGCAGTCAGGATATTAGAGGTAATTAGTTCGGGCATGGACAAAAAACGTTGGGAACCACTTGTCTATATGGAACAGATGTGCCAATGTGGGAATATTTGCCAATACATCTCTGACTTCTATTTGATACATGCTGTAGTCTTTCTCTTGAAAGTTTGTACATTTACATACAAAAACTCTACAGAGGAACATCAAATTAAATAATTGAAACACTTGTTTACATTTCATTACAAGATGTTTAGGAAACTTGAACTGATGTGGTAAACTCTCAAAAGCAGCCTAGTATCCAGCTTATTTTCCAAGTTGAAAACACCTGGTGTTACCGAAAATGTTAGGAATGTAAACCTTATTTGGTCAATATTGAGTTTGAGCCTTAAATACCATATAATGTTGCAATAACTTTTAGTGTTGCTGTTCCTGAACTTTTGACATCAAACTGGACCTGGACATTCAGTAAATTTCAGATAGATTTTGACTTGACGGCCTGATGGATGTAATATGATAGGTGCTGAGTTTGAAATTTCTACGGGTGTGTGAAATTAAATGATGCCACAAAATATGATGTAAACTGGCAAAATAATATTGGTTGAAATATCCCCATTTCGTATTTATCCGAAAACGTTTCAATAAACATAAGAGTTCAGTCTCAGTGGTTGTTAAGAAAGAACAGCACAATAAAAAACTGAAATGTTCGCCCCATTTTTAATGATTGAATAAAAATTAAGTCAATTCGGTCATAGTGTCTGAAAATATATATTAATAAACACTGTAATAGCCAGTTTCAATGCAGTTATTGGACAAATGACCGAAATGTCCCAGCTAAAAAAACATATTTAGAAATTTAGAATAATGCTGATACATGTAGAACAATGATGATTTGCTTTTTCAACAATTGTTTGAAAGAGACGTGCCACCATTTGTTGTAGTAAAGTTATGTAGCACTACAAAAAGTACCTCTCGTTACAGTAGCAATGCCACTAGTATTGGTTTACAATCACTTCCAATAAATCAAGGTCTTGTGTCGAGAAATTAGTTCGTTTATCCAAAGTGAAAAAAACTAAAACTTGTTTTAGCAGACGATACCACTTTAAGAATCACGGAGTTAACGGTGAGCTTATCACTTAAAGCCAATTCTTTACTTTTGCAGGGCACCACGATCTTCTAAATTACATAGCGATTGCTGAGAATGAATCTAAAGCTCGCGTGAGATTCAACCTACTCGACAAAATGTTCCAGCCTTGTGGACCCCCTCCAGACAGACCGAATGTGGAATAATAGCTTTCTAGGAGCCGCTCTGCAACGTCGCGTTTAATGGTCTTCGTTTCAGCGTATTTTCCAGATTTTGTCAGTACGTGTTCTTTTTGACATTCCCCTGGATTTTTATTATTGGGACCTTCATTTACAGCTATTCGTAAATGCAATACGTTTTTCATGCATTCGTCCGTGCCTGTGATTGATAACTGAGGAATGCGTATCTGTCTTACAAAATTAATCGATCTCTGGACAGAAAATATACCTAGGCTAGGGTAAAACCAACCCCGTCCGTTATGATAATGTTTTGCATGAGCGTTGCTGACGAAGCAAGATTGTCGGAAAAAAACTTCGAAAACATTGCCTTAAAAAGCAAAAAACAAGATCAGGCGATGTTGGTAAGCCATCTGCTACCAGAAGATTCATAACTCGTTCAACTTTTACTATCCGAACAACGAGTAATTGTCCATGTTCCTGTTACGTTAGGTGAGGGCTTTACTCAATTGCAATAGTCCTTATCCAAAGTACGCTTTAATAAAATTACTTTTTTGTGTACTTTGAGTTTGTTGAGACCAGGATTATGATTGCACGCGTCATTTTTTTGTTGCAAATATACTTCCTAACTTCATTATAATATTTCTTCGAACGTCGTTTAGATGACCCCTTGGGTGTTTTTGATTAGAATTATACCTGTATCGGTTCATTACCGGCATAAAACCACTTTTTTGCCGAAGTCCGATATCCTGCATTACTTAATAGTATTTCTCTGTTTTTGAGGGTCAAGAAAGTGAAAACAATACAGAAGTTGTTTGTGGTGTTCTGTTTGTTTTGCGTGCGGCTGTATTCAAGTGATGGTGCAGGGGCGAGTCTCAGTACAATTTTGCAGCTGTAGGTTCTGAGTAAATACTGGTAGGAAGTAGCCTATGGTGTCTCATATGAACATAGCTGATGGTCTTACCTGGCAATGTTAGATATTAGAAACAGGTTTTTGGCATAGAGTCATGTCAGTAGCCAATGCGCGGTGTATGAATATCAGATAGGCAAATACGTTTGTTCGCAAAATGCTTACTAAACATCATAACACATTTGAATGTGAAAACGTTGCGGTGAGTCATATTTATGCTTTATGACGTTGAAGCACGTGACAGCGTAGCAATTTGCTTTGCCTCCGCTGCATCAGATTCAAGCGAATTTGCACTTGACGTTTAGTCGTTTACTCCGACTAGATTGGTAATCTACTAATCACTGAACCGAATCACAATTGGTACCCTAATAAGGATTAAGCAAAATTTGTTTTAGGCAGTTTTTGTCTATTGAAAAACGCGGTAAAAGCTGGTTACTTATGAACTCTCCATAATTTATTTTCGACCGTTTGTTGTCGATACTGTATGAAACTACCACCAGTTAAAAAATGCCATTCCTGTCAAATGGCAGTTCATCTTCGTTCTCGTCATTATTCCGCAGTAGATCAAAACTCAACGTTTGTCCTTCCTGTAATGGCTAAAAATAGAACACGTTGACTAAGCTGCAACTGCTTACATTCAAGGAAGCATATTACACGATAAGAAAATTTTTGTTTTGATCCGCTGACTAAAAAAACATTCAACCAAAAAATCTGTACTTTTATGAATTTTCTCTGTCGATGCATTCACTTCTTTGAACCAACATTTCAATCTATATCAGGTTTGGTTTTCTCTTTGCTGTAGGCATTGTTTTCTGGAACGTAACATACCCAATGCAAAACAAGTTTTGTCTACTTTTTCGCACATTGACAGCACAGTATTATTTTATGTTACTGTAGTGCTTGTCATGAACCGATATAAAAAAATATTAAACAGCAAGGCAAATTCCAGCTTTTCGATCATCCAGTATGTGCGCTAACAGAGAAATTCGTTTAATGGTCATGTGATGCTGAATACAGAAAAATAGGTACTTAAACTCAAGCACTTGTCTTGTTCTGAAAGTTCTACCATAAACTAAGTGAAGCCAGTTGTCGAATATGTTACACTTATGCAAGTCGCTATGGCAATATAACATCTAAGATGTTTCTGTGAAATACATTTGTGATCTTCGTTTCGTAGCCATGTCACAACAAACAGATCAACTGGAGTAAATTTAATTTTGCACGTTATGGACCTATATCAGTGATTCTCAGCGTGGACCGTCGGTGGTCCACAGAGTTCCACAAAATCCTTCAAACGTTCCTTAAAATTGTAACCTTTACTGTACAAGAAGTTATGTAAGACTAGTTGTTCATTAGGTGTCAACATAGCAAGGTGGTCAATCGAATATTTTTTTAAAAGGTGGTCCATTGGCCTAAAAAGGTTGAGAACCACTGGCCTTTATCACACGAAGTTTTAGTGTGAAAGCGAACACTGCTATAATCTAAGCGAAACCCCATTGCTAATTATTTTATGGCCCATTCTGTTGCTGCCCATATTATCAGTTACGAACGCAAGGAACATTGCTAACATTTATTATGGCCCATGCAGGGGCGGATGCGCAAAATCCTGGTGTTTATCACAACAAGATTGTATTCACTCATGGTTTTATTAGTATAACTTTAAGCACTGCGATTATCTATCACAACAGGGGTTTATAATACACTTTAACATATACCAGCTTTACTACAAGTAATTAAGAGTTAACGCGCAGTTCTATTATATCATAGGAAGGAGAGAGAGTAACCCTTATTGTTAAGCAGTCACACTACAACCTGCTTAAAGAAACTGGTTGTACGTACGGTAATTACGTTTGTTTAGCCGTTCTAGGATAGTAGCCAGCTACAAGCGTATTCTGGTTCACGAATTTACCAGACCCCACAAGTTCGCCGACTATCTATCCTTCAATCCAGTTTGGTAAGCCCGCTACTGGTTCTACGCTTGGTAAACCCACTGCTCTGTTAGACTGAGCAGATGCACCCATGCTTATTATTTTTGTGCTGTATTTTCATTGGTCGATTTCGGTCACGTGGTCGCACACCTGGTTTCGTACGGTTTGCGCAATCGTGCGTGCGTGACGTCATTTTTCTAAGAATTGGAGTCATTCGAAATCGTAGTCATTTTGATAACGATTTTTATCATAGTTTGAACTACGTTTTTCAATACTGTTTTCTAAGGGTTTTAGTTACTCTCTCTTAACATCATTGTACAGTAAATGCATAAGTACAATTTTACAATAAATTATGTCTTCAATGTCCAGCTTCGCTTGACTTGCCGTGAATTCATCAGTGAACTTCTGGATTACGTTCTTCAATTGTTTTCCTTTAGTGATCAGTGTCTTCTTTTATGGTTATTTCAGAATCACAAGGCGTTTCATGTTGAGAAGTAAAACGAACTCAACAATAATGATAATAAGATACATGGGCGTCGGAAGGCGGACCTTGGACCCCCTTGATTTTCAACATTTTAGCCAAAAAGGTTGTTTTCTCAGTTTCCAATGAAAAAAAGAGTTTCACCTGTTTTGGCCCCCTCAGAAAATATTTGGAAAATCGCCTAGTGGCCCGCCCTAGAAAAAATTCTTCAGACGCCCATGAATTAAGATAATACACCTTGTAAAAATTCCCGCTAGTGAATTATATACACCGATTTGAACAGTATCAAAAGTAAAACCCACTCAAACATTAGATGCTAGCAAGCTTGCTATGAATTTTCAAGGGGTTCTGGTTTTTTTGCTCGATTAGTTTTTGGGAAACGACTGTTAGTAACCATACTCAGTTGAGAACTTCTGAAGCGTTTGTTTCCTTCTACGTTGGTACGAATAGGAGTTGCACAGTTGTGCTTCGGGAAGTGAGTCAAAAATCACTCAGTCCTCTTCAGTGGCTGCTTGATTGGATGACCCATTCTAAATTCTAGTATTGAGCAGTAGCTTATGGTGTTCTTTATACTGAATATACGCTGTTTGTGACGTCACAATATGACCTCGTATTCACGTTTGCTGCAAACCAACGTTTTGGGGAAGTTTGTTGACACAGCATATATTTTCATGGACGCCGGAGCAGCGGTAGGGCAGGGGAGCAGTAAAAGAGCTGAGGGCAATGGAAACTTATAAAAAACAAAAAAAACGTTACCAATCATGTTTGTTTCTATTCCTCAACAACGTTGACCTCAAAAGTAATAACAGAAATTGTAGAAAACCATTCGGAATATTCTGGTTGACCGAATAGCTACAATAAAATTTTTCAAGTTGGTCTTGATAAACCATGAAATTGCCAATGATACTGTTATGAAAAGACATCTCCGCCCCCGTTGCTCCCTTTTGAAAGGACAGAGGGGCAATGCAATGGCGATTCTAGAATGAAAAAAGTAGGGGGCCTCTGCGGGGCCAAGGAAAAAAATAAGGGTCCAATATAAATGTCTCTCCTGCATGGTGACTTTCCGCTGTAAAGAATAATTTGCTATGATTAAAGCTATCAAACCCAACATAGGCTTGTGACTATTGTTGGAACCGTTAGCAGAAAGTCTTCAATAGGCGGGCTTTGCATTTGCGCAGAGGTGCTTGATATTCTAAAAATTGATAAAAACTGCACTGATTTACAGTGCTTCATATTTCAATTTCGGGAGGCTTGTAGCTTTGTTTGGGGGTGTTAAGCCCACCAAATCCCCTCCCGTGGCGACGGGACTGAATATCGTTAACTATGACCTAACGTTATTGTTCACTAGAGACACTTAAGCACCACTAGATGCAGTCGCACGCTTGAACTGCTATGTCGAATATTCTATGCTAAACATGCAACTTCCACAGCACTACACTCTACACATGTAAAACAAAACACCATTTCCTGTACACCAGGCCTGCACAACTCAGAAAGCTCGAATGTCCAAATTATCAACACAAATTTTTGCCGCGGGCCGCAAAGGTCTATTTCATTGTGATATGGAGATTCAGTTGTAGTATGGAAGAATTCCTGGAACGACAATTGCTTATTCGAGTTCGAGCTTTTGCAACATTTTCTACAATTGAGAAAGCTCCAGCGGGCTGCATGAAAAGCTTTCGCGGGTCGTATGTTGTGCATGCCTGCGGACAAAATTGTGCTGACCCCACATGAACGAAAACAGCTGCACAAAAGTGACAACAATTTCACATAAAAGCAAAATGGTTCCAACGACGAACGCCATCCTGGCACAGAGACAAGTAGGCTGGTGATAGCCAACTATTTTCGTCAAACTGGTCTTGCCGCAAAGCAATTTTTTTTAAATAAACCAACCATCTGCTAGCAGATTAATAACACTGACTAATCCGTTTTTGTGGCAGCTTAAGAACACTTTGTGATGTAACAATAGCAATGTTATGCAACTACTATCACAAGTGTAATACCATGTGCAGCGTGGGTAGGGTAAGCACTGGTGCCACGCCTACTGATTTTTCAAAAGATCTAGTGATTTTTAGGCTCATCCAGTGATTTTTCACTGCAATCTAGTGATTTTTTTCAAAGTATGTATGTGAAGAAAATCGGTTGTCTTTTTCCTAATTTTTCAACTTTTCAGCCTTTTTTAAAAGATTTTCAGCCTATTTTAATCCGTAAAGAATTGATTACGTGAATTCTGCTTGACGATTTGCAGCAACAGAATGAACAAGTGTTTCTAATTTGAGTTGCTCACTGTTTGCACCTCCGTGTTGTTTAGTGTTAATTGCTGCAATATTGGCCATGACATTATTTTGATTTCTTAGCAGGAACACTGCAGTGGAAATAATGAATCACCTGTTAGGTTGATTACTCTTGATACACGCGGGTGGTGTCATTTTCAGCTCTTAGAAAAGCTTGAAGATGATTGTTAATATGAAATTTTCCAGGCTTCAACATGATCCATTTTAACAAACTTGCAAATGATGTAAAGATTTTTGGGCAATAAAGTAAAAAATAGCTTACATCATTTCAAGCAAAACTACTAATTTCGATGTAAAAATTTGAATCTAGTGATTTTTTTCAGATCTTGTGAACTTTTTGGGAATCTAGTGATTTTTCCGAGAAGTTTGTGGCAGCACTGAGGGAAAGGACCTTCAATGTACTATCACTCGGCGTTTTGGGCGTGTACCTGATAGCAAGATGTAACAGCAGGCATAAAACTTGCTCAGCAGATATTCCTAACAACGTCATTAATTTTAATATTCGCAATAAATTTTTCTCTGACTGATCCTCAAAAGCTGACTTTTAAACCCTGCGTTAATTTATGACAATGATTTCCAACGGGGTCCAGATGGTCCACCTATCCACAGAGAGTTCGATAAATCTTTGATAAAACGTTCACTGACCTATGTGCAGGTTTCGACTGGTTGTTAATGTGGTGTCAGAATAGCAAAGTGGCCCATCAGATACTTTTAAATGGTCCATGGGCTAAAAATGATTGAGAACCATTGATTTATGACCATCTTGTCATAAGCGAAACACGCACCACCTCAAATAAACCAGAAGAAACAAATAAACAATGAGCAATACGTTTCTCACACAAATCCCTGCACCGTCTACGTCAGAATCTAATATCAACTCATTGTGACTTAATCCTATCATGTCGACTGTCAAATTCAACAACGAAGCCATCTAAATCTAATTTTCAGCTCGTACTCTTTCAATTGAAAGTAGAGCATTGCCACTCAAGCTTCCACTGGTCATGGACTTTCTGAGAAATGTTTTCACTAGTTCCATTTTTGAAAAACTCTCGCATGAAGCGCTGGTGACGGGATGAGTTACAGGTACAGCTATTGGTAACAACTTGTATAAACAATCAAACGCAGCTTTGAAAGGAGCTATAAATGAAATAAATTAATTGTGCGAGCGATGTGGGCAGCTGCGACTCATTAACAAGCAAATTCTTTGCCAGAAGTGTTTCATGTTTTAAATCATTTTAGCAAATTCAATATGCATTTACGAATTATTCCAAAAGTTCTTCTGATAGAAATGTTTGACCTTTCGGGTCAAACAAAGAGCTGAAATTCCGGAAAGAATTGATCCCAAACAGGCCCGTAATCAGCTTGAAAAACTAGGAGGGGCGAAGGGTTTTCTGAAAGGGCCCAAATTTTTTAAATTATGTCCAATGGTTCTAAAGTATGTCCAACACATTTTCCAAGGGAGGCGAAAAAAGTTTTAGTGGGGACTTCTCCCCCCTAGTTACGGGCCTGCTCCTAAACCATTACAAAAAGTCATTACAAAGTCCCATCAAGTTGCAGGACATGTGTGGGTTGACCTAAAACTGGTCACGAAGCGGTTGCGTTAGATGCTTCGAAGTCATATGCACAAGGCAGCAGAACGCACGCCTACTGTCAGGATAAATTCACTGACCCCAATTCTTATGCTGTCGCAAACATTTTGCTACTGGGACAAGCAACAATTTGCTGACAGTAATAAATCCAGTTCTACCTCACACTGAAATGCACGATGGATCAATCTTCCCATTTCTACAACCGTTTACTTGCTTCGGACTGAGCCTTTCACCACCACGGTCGACTAAATTTCACGCAGGATCCGAGCAAGCACTGCTATGTGTCGTCATCAACATCAATGGTCAATGGTCAATGGTTTATTGTTTCATATGACTCAGCCAACAAGCAGTAGCACCATAAAAGCCATCACATGCAGTAAGCCAATTGTTAGCGAACATTAGAGCAAATGAAAACACAATGGCACAATAGTTGATCAGTGTAAACAAAGAGGG
>JGI24022J15233_10002880_pt1 | contig 16571 bp, 12 predicted proteins | sample Ectturendosymbi2_FD_15233 | JGI IMG/M metagenome (IMG submission 15233)
TCCACAATATATGTGCTTTCCTGGCTATTCTTATCACAAGCAATTTTTCCTTTTCATAGCTTTTGTTTCCATAATTTCAGCCCCCCCTTAGAAAAATCCTGGCTGCGCCCCTGGATACTGCCAATATAACTCCAGCTAAAATAATCACAGGGTGCATGAAGCAATGGCGTACCTAAGGTTTCTCGCGCCAGGGGACAAAGTCAGTTCTGGCGCCCCCACCCAGCCCATTCATGGCAGCATAGATGCGAACAGTGAGTTGGGAGTAAAGGGGCGTCGAAACCTGCCTCGAGCCCGGCAATCGCCCGCATATATTTGTTGTTAGACCAGTCTGGAAACTTCGTATGACTGTGATGTCACAGAATTGGCGTCAGGACCTTGGAATCTGGGAAACTATAATTATCGTAGAGTTAAGAATCAAATCTTTTCGCGTTAAGCTATCCCCACTTTGGAATTTCGGTCACGATTGAACATTCAGTCTGTTATATTGCAACATTCCAAATTGCTGTAATGTATTCGAATTGTATCAGATAGTAAAATCAAAGGCGAAAACTAGGCAAAAAACTTATCTGATCATCTGCAAAAATATGAATGAAGTTTGATGACAGAAATTTTTGGGGCGCAAAAATCATCTGCCAACACAGAATAAACTTGACCAGTGTTGCACGTTGTTTTCAAAAGCACGGGTTTGACACAGCCTTTTGAAGATGTCCAATGCAGCGCACCCGCTTGTTCCACTCCCTTTCAGGTCTGGTCACAACCACCTCACCGCTGGTGCGAGTTGCAGGGACTAGGGCTTCTGGAGCATGCACTCCCAGAGTTTTGAGTATTAAAACATAAATAAGGACTGACTGAGGGAGACACACTAATGCATAAAACAGAAGGACAGGAGAATACTTATGAAAGACTGAAGGAAAATGATTTTACACAAAACTGCTAGACAAATACAAAATTGCAAAATCCTAAAGCCTTTCTTTGGATATAACACCTGAAAAGTTGACAGAAAAGTTAACTGTTGGCATCTTCATGGCGTTAATCCCCATAGTACATCGTTACGCTGTAGACTGCGTTTCCGTCAATGTCCTGAACTTGAATAAGCGTACTTATCGCTTGTGCTCATGTGGCGCCAAACAAACAGAGGAGCATTTACGTCTTAACTGTACTCTTCACTTTGCGTTCTGAGTTGATCTCCTACAACTTGCAAAATCAATTTTGTTGAAAGAAGGCCTGCAAAAATTGCTATCAAGTGTATTGTGCGATCAAGTAAGACTTTTACAACTTCTGCTGTTTGGACATCCTTCCAATGAACTTAAACCCACTACAGATACCTACAATGCTGTCTCTAAATACCTCGCCAAAACACTGTGGATATCCTTATAGTAATTCATTATTCATTCTGAAATTAATCTTTGTTCACACTTTTCTTCCTCGTTGTACCATTTGGTCGTATACTAGCAGTACACTAACCCGGTCATTACGTGCTTGCAACTTTCTTGTATGTGATCGTCGTGTGTTTGTAACCGTTCGTTAAATGTTCATCTTGTGTTTGTTCGCTCGACATCACGCGACAAAGAGCACATTCAGGCCCCGACCTGCCGCTCGTCGTCATTAAGATAAACATGAATAATACACTGAGGTGCGAAAGTCCACAGGCCTTGTGGTTATGCTGAAGTCGAAAATGCAATTTTGGGAGAATTCCAGACATAATCTGAATTCCAATCACAGGCAAGCCAACAAAGCCTTCTAGCAAACCATCCAACGTCTCCACGGCAAATAATCTAAAATTGCTACATCCATATGTGCAGTCGTGGTGCCTTACATAGCAGCGAGGGAGCATCCTTGTCAGATGGAGAGAGTACTTAAAACATCTGTTGAATCCAGTCAGTCTCACATCATCGGACACCGGAGGTGGATTTAGGGGAAATCACTTCGACTGAAGTCTTCATAGATGTCAAAACACTGAAGGCTAGCAAGGCTGTAGGTGGTGATGAAATCTGACCTGAAATGCACAACGCACCGAATAAATGTTTGTGTGACTCGCAGTTGGCGCTAGGTTTGCTTTTTGGCTTCGGTGATAACACCGTATGTTTGAAACTACAGTTTGGGTGCTTGCTTTAAGCCTTGCTTTAGTGTTTCACCTTTTAACCTGTAAGCTTTTACTTGCAATTTACGGGACTGAAGATGCGTAAATGAAGCGAAATTCACTTCCCAGGAAAACACGTTGCGAGCAGATTTCGTTGTGTCGCGTTTGTTTCATTCATTCTCATTATTTATGGTGACTCTGCAATCTGCGTGTATCACAGCACCTTTGTTTGTGATAAGAGCATCAGCATATACTCTATATCAGGACACATTCGACCTTCATTCATTGGCAGGCAGTTCAGCTAGATAGAGCATAACGGCTCAAACACGCACGTATCTTTTTTTTCTGCCAGTAGTTGTATATTTAGCAGCCACCTATTAAAGAAATGAAAGTTTTTTTGTGTACTTTGTGCGCACTGTCAATTCTTTTGTAGTTTAGCAAGTTTCGATGTTGCAACCCTGGGTGCGTGTGCCGTTCAAGCCGCACACCTGTACTCGACTGCTCGAGCTCGACGAGACATGCGGGCAGACTGCTTTTGCATTTGTGAATTGTGAACTGCGCCGTTACAGGTTTAAATGTATTTTACTCCCCAGTTTGCTTCGAACATGCAAAACAGAGTGTGCCCCATTCTCAACGCACACCTGGACTCGACTGCTCGTGTTCGACAAGACATTCGCGCAGCCTTTTTTTTTTGGAAGTGCGCTGTTGCAGGGCTGAGCAGCTTCGCAACCAGCTAAAATTTTCGGAGAGGGAGCGAATCGATTGTAACTTGTTGTTTTACCTATTAATTAAAAGCGTTATTGGCGGTTTCAAAATGTTTTGCACTCGCAGATGAATTCAGTGCACACCGCATACTGTTAAAACGCAATATTTCGAGAAAGCTCCCTGGCTTCGGTGACTCCAACCGAATCACGAGCTGATTATACATTTCCATGTACTCTCTTCTAAAACAACGCTTTGTCTTGCCCTGAATTACAATACGTCTGCACTCTAGAAACATGTAGGTCAACTGTTTCTCAGGCAACCAACATCTCGTCGAAAGAGCATGTTTCTCGTTATCAGACATTTCATTGTCAACAAATAAACCAGCGGCCCATTGAGAAAAGTCGTGGGGTAGAAACCAGAGGAATTTTCAATGGGGTTGAGATTTGTGGACTATGTTCGCCAGTCCGTCTGACTTACTCAGGCCTGCATCCCCTGATTTTCAAACAGGCTGCGTCGCCGAGAAGTTTGAAATAAAGCAGCCAAGTCGTTCAACAATNAAAAGTTTCAAGTAGCAATAGAAATCACGCGACAATGTCAATCTATTACTACTTGTTCTATTAGTCTTATAGAGTGGTCTTAAAACGTACTTTCTGTTTGTGGTGATCTTATGCATGCCTAGTGATTATGTGAACATGCAATCATTCTGAAATATCCAGTTGCGTTCTCTAGATTTACAGCATCTGCCTTTCAATGTGTTGATCCTTTTATTATAATCATCACTGTGTGCGACTTAGCGTTTCTCTATCATAAACACTAGTAGAATAATAGTAAGTTTTATTGCCGTTTAGTAGAATTCGGCATCGGCAAGCACTAGCGTACGGAGGGGGGGAACTGTGCCATATCCCCCCTCAGACCCTAAAGATAAAAAAATGAATAAACAGTATGTGTATTTTTAGGTGTAAATGCGTAATTTTAGGTGTAATTTGTGTATTTTTAGGTGTAATTTTGCAAAATTTCCCGGGGACATGCCCCCGGACCCCTCTAGGATGGTCGTCCTAAAGTTGATTTGTGATGTCACGCGATTGTGACGAAACTTGCCCCCCTCCTCGGAAATTTTCTGCGTACGCCACTGTCGGCAAGCATGGCCACCAAACAGACGTGCATACTGAACTACTTCAAAAAATCAGACAGCAAGAAGCTGTAAGCCGTCAGATTGGGGAATAAATTTTAAAATAACATGAGGTCCGGTCGCACCTGAATCACTTTAACAAAGACACTTTTGCAACTACTTCCACAAAAAGCTAACCCAATTAAAGTGAAGCATGAAATGGCGATGATTGGTGCTTCCAAGTGATGCGTGGCATTGTTTGTTGCGACACAGTCAACAGTGCATGGGATATCTTGAGCTAGTTTCGAAATGCAAGTACAGTAATACATTAGTGAAATGAACGAGTGGCTGGAGTGTCTTGTCTGCCATCGAATACGCTGGACAATGAGCAAAGCAGCGGTTATAGATTGTTGCTCCTCGAGCAGCATGTCCCTGTAAAACTATGACCCGATCCAATACCTCAGATTATGCTGCTGGACAGGCCATTAAATACCGGTTGTCAGTCTGCGGTCCATTAACGCCAAGCCAGCAACATAGGCGTGTAGCCATGGGGAGGGGCAGGGAGCCATGCCCCTCAAATCTTTAGCATGTCTAGTCATTTTGTGCTTTGAGAAGTGGCGTCCCAAACAAATATGCTGTTGCTTGCCTGAAGTCAAACATTTGTGGATTCCCCAAATGTTCCTCCCCAAAAGTTTTGACTGGCTACGCCACTGGCCAGCAAGATAGCAAGCACTGTCTTCGGTGTGACCCTACCAGATTTCGAATCTATTGACGCGTAGAGACCCTTTCTATTGACGGAGAGAAAAAGACAATTTATTCTTTACGTTTCCCTTCACGACAGTTCAGTTGGTGAGTCTTGGCAATAGAGCAGTGTTAGCGGCACCAGAATAATCGCTTAAATAAATAATAACTGACTATAGTAATATACCACGTGATAGAAGTAATCAATTAGAACAAAAATCGACATACGGGTGCAATTGTGTCACGAGTTTGAAAAAGATCATTGGTAATTAAATTCTAAAATCAAAGCAAAAAACAAAAGTTCCCACAATTTCAGGCGCTGCTCAGTAAAAAACTGTAGGGGCCGGTGAATTACAAGGAAAGTGCAAGTCTTGCTACACTGTGGTACTCCCAACAGTTATTTTGATGTGGATGTCGTTCGTGATTAATTAACGTCACACCGCCCAACGTTGCTCTTCCTGGTACCGGTACATCTTCAGATGCTCATGACTGTGCTATTGCAAACGTATAAATTTGGTTTATTGACCAAACTTTGAAAGCTGTGGTCATCTTTCACAGTTTGATTGTTGATCATAGTTTTCAATCAAATTTTGGAAGCTATATTGTCATCTTCGGCAACATCACTAAACGCCAGCGTAATGTCTAGTTGCTGTTCTGATGTCCATGGAACTTTGTGCAATCATTCAGAAGTCGCAGTGGTGTAGGAGGTGGGGTGCAGGGCGTGCAAGCGCATCCCCAAAAGCTTTGGTTTGTAGCAAATCCTGGCAAAATCCCTGAAAAAACGGGAAATTCCCTGAAAATCTGGGCAAAATTCCTGAAAATCTGGGAAAAACCCCTAAAAATCCTGGAAAAAATGGCGCCCAACGTTAGCAGAAAAAGACAAAAATACATGAAGACCTTTATTGGAGGTCATACCGAACAGGTCTTCATACTCTCTGTGGGAGAATTTGTAGGCAAAAGTTGCACAAAAACTCTTCCGATAAGTTCGGGCAAAAATCCTTCGCATCCCCAAACTTTTGCCATTTTGCCTGCTCCTGCACCTTTGAGAAGTCGCATGCAAGATGAGTGGTACCAAACTTCTCTTGACAACACATATTATGTACGGTTTAGGAATATCTCTCACAGGTGATCAAAGCAGAGTCCTCAATGCTTCCGTTTGCAAGATGGTACTGAATAAAAATTAATTGATATCATCTCTCTAGCGCAATGGTGTGGGCCAGTTTGTAATCTGAACATGCAGTCTGTAATAAACGATATCTAGTCGACAACTTCCAGAGCATCCAGACTGGGTGCTAAAAATCTTGAAGTGCTTGGCGCTTGTGGCCTGAGCAAGTTTGCCCTATGCAGAAATAAGAAACCTTCACAGCCACAGCTAGTTGGCTGGATTCGGCTCTAGAACTCACAATGANCAAATATATATTTTAAGCATAAAAGTATCCGATTCGTTTAGGGAACTAATTAATTAGTTTTAGTATGTAAGGTACTTGCGGCCTTTCCAGCCTCGTCCTGGGGCTGATGTATGGGTGAAAGGAAACGGTTCATACGCCGTGCTGCCACTGACTCTACATCAATGCAGCACTCACTGCACGATAGCAGCCACGTGGCCCACAGCTCAAATAAACGGAAATGACGCCGCGCAGACCACTCGTGACACTTCGAAAGTAGCACAAAAGCTGGTATAACGAAACCGAACTGTTATGTAAGTACAACTGAGATGAACCCTTCCGTCTTTTGTTCCTAATGAGTAGTCAACTGACGAACCGGAGTGCGTTGAAGATTGCAGCGTTGGCAATCAACAAACTTATCTTCTCGTAGCAACACATCGACGGGCTCAAAGGTTTTTTCAAGCTTGTTACGATCAATGGCCAGCAGCTAGTTTTTCTTTCCATAGATCTTTCAACTGATGTTACAAAGTTTTGAGTCGATGAATTAAAACATACAGTCTTCCTTTCCCTATCAGGTGTACCTTTCCTGCTGCTGTGATGTGCCCATTGGAAAAAAAGAGTTATATTCTCAAAGGTGTTGCTTGTTATTGTAATCGAAACAAAAAGTACAGAAACACAAATACACATTTATTTGTGTGATCAGTCACTAAAGTCAACTCATCCTTTAAAATCGTCAAACATCCGCGAAAAGTTTCGCGTGAATGATTTGTGAGAATGGGAAGCAAAAGCATTGTCACATCAAGTTTGATTGACCAATAATTGTCAGATAGCATGGCAGCATCCCACGTTCCTTGGTATCGTACTGCTATTTCAGTGATATATGCTCATCACTCAGATCAGTGTGGTCCAACTCCAGGCCAGCGGGCCGCATGTGGCCCGCTTTCGGTGACGTTTTTTCAGTGACTCGCAGAAGCATTCAGGAAATATCTCCGATGTGAAATTTGATGAAAAACATGCGGGTTACATTTGTCTCACTGAATTGCATTCGCTTGATAAAGTAAATTTCACAAGAACAATGAATAATACCTTTTCTGTGCAACATTTCGTTTTATTTATTTACTCTACGATCAAATTAGAAGGTACGGCGTGCCCCTAACCCTCCGCTAGGGCACCTGTCTGGATAACCTCTATGTTTTTTCGGTGCCCCAGTATTCGTTGTAGTAAAGAGCACATCTGGCATAATCAACCCAGTACCGTCAAATGAATCTGTCTATCTAACAGCTAAACGAGGCCTTCTCAAAGTGGTCCTCGAGTCAAATTAATTGCCCATCATCCCTGCAATAGGCAACAAGTAGGCCTATAACATCTTCTAACAAAAATGTGCAATGCTAACGGTGTTAGTGACTGCAGAGAGCTTTTGGAAATTAGTCAGAAAACATAGATTTATCAAACTGAAAGATTTCGCACTAAACATGCCCTCAATGTAAGGAAACAGATACGTGTGTGAGAGTATATTTTCTACAATTAAGCAAGTCAAATATAAAAACAGAAATCGAATGCCAGACGAAACACTGGACGATCGTCTCTGACTTTCACTACTAACACTGGTATTGATAAAGGAACGATAGTGTCAGAAAAGCCTCGACCACAGGCATCCCACTGGTAGAAATTTGTGATAAATTTCTATTTGGTATTATGCAATAATTTCAATATCGCACTCACCTATCTTACCTTTTTTAGTTTTAAATATTGTGAATCTGTTGCGTTATACATCATTTTATTGGAAGTGGCCCGCAAGTTGTCACGTTTTTTATGATGGCCCGTAGGTCAAAAGTAGTTGGACCACGCTGACTCAGATCACCAAGTTATTCGGGGAAGTGATCTAGATCAGTAGTGCTCAAATTCTTTGTCGCTGAGAACCCCTTTCACAGCACCCAAGACCGCTGCAGAGCCCTTCGTTTCGTCAACATTTGGTCGCTTCTTAGTGTGAACTTCCCGGCAAGAGGCAAATTTCAGGCCTCGGCCTGTCGCCAATTGACGTCACCAATATCAAATAATAAAAGGTCAGTGCACTTGCAACATGAACATGTCAGAACATAGTTGTGGTGCGGTTGTGCTGAATAATGGCCCAAATGGTGGAATAAAAGCTCTCGGATTTTCTTGATTGGCATTTGGTTTATGGACCCTCAGAAACACATCCATGGAACCAAACGGTTCACGGACCCCAGGTTATGAACCCCTGATCCAGATGGTTGTATAGGGAGTGAAGCTTGATGCTCATGATAGCAGCAATATCTTGAAAACTGCTCAGTCAAGTCGGTGCGATCTCTTTGTAGTTGGACTCTTAAGTATTTTCCCAACACTTTGAAGCAACTTTCACAAAAGGCACAGGATTCTTTTGCATTCACGAAATTTTGAAATTTATCAATTTCATAAATTTTATCAATTTGTTGATTTGAGGCCTGTCAAAAATACCATTTCTATAAACTGAACTGATTTTTGTTAATTTTTTTCGCCTTACTAAGCCTTACTGTTTCCATTACGTGACTGTTTTATCATTGTACACTATAGTTAGTTTTGTTGATTGTGTGCATTTGTGTGATTTCGCCTAGACAAAAATGTTTCTTGAGATTTGTGATTGGACGTTTACACGTATCATTACCATCTAGACTATCCATCAATGGGCCGCATAAAAAAACTATTTTAAAATGGGATCGCAGAACAAAAAAGTTGAGAAGCCCTGGTATAGACCACTTTGCAACCCAAGCAGAAATCCGGCCAATTTCAAATCGACAAAAATGATCGACTTGTCGTCATATCATGACGTTTTTCTACCACAAAATTAAATACGTTGAATTTTTCTTTAAGGGTTGTTGACAGCCTAAAATAGATCCAAAAGTGATAACAATACCACTATGCCAAAGAACACATATCAAACTTCGTTTCTAGCTAGTAATAAAAAGTCTCCACTATTTAGGATCATTTTCAGAGACACCAACCTTCTTCAACATTGTTGCAGGCTTGCAGTACACAAAGTCATTTTCTTGGATGAAATGTGGCATACATTCAGCATCATGTTTCCTGTAAAAGGTGATGCGAGTACCCCGTTGCAGAAGACCAGAACAACGCACCGTAAGTCGTGCATGCGGTCATTCTCATAAAAAAGCTTTAGATAGAGGGAGAAAAGTGGTGATTTGTAAAAGTCATCACACAACTGAAGTTTGAAGTGAGCGGATGAAAAGTTAGATAAAGATGCACATCGTGGAATAAAAGCATATGAATTGTTTATTATCAAGTTGTCGAATGTTCTGACGAAATAGGCAGCTTGCTGTGGGCGAATATTTACATTTCTTGGGATGTAATTTCGTTACTTATATTTAGTTACTTACTAACACTTACATTCCTTGGGTTGCAGTTACTTATACGCGATTCATGTGTCTAGTTGCGACGTAGTTACTTATACTCGAATTCATGTGTCTAGTCAAGGTTAAAGTACAGGGTAAAGTCAAAACTGAAATAGGTTTCAACGATGCTTTGTGGTGTTTTGTCAATATTAACGCACCGCATACGTTGCGCGTGCCAAAATTCAAAAATATGTCAGTTGAACAGGAGTTAAAATATCTAGCTAAATGTTCAAGAAAACGGCGTTTAACATTCGTTATGCTAAAAATGGCTATATTAAAACTTTCTGGTTATATTGAAACTTTCAGCTATATTAAAATGGCTATATTAAAACTTTTCTAAATTTCAAAAATCATTATGCTAAAAAATGGCTAATAGTTATATTAAAAATTTTCTGGATGGGCACCTTGAAATTAGCTGACAGCCAAAAAATCGCAAAATCGGCAACACTGCTCAGGCCCAGCGTGCCGGCCTTTGTTTTCACACACATTGTAATCATCAAGACTAGGGTTGCCAGGTCCAGATGGAACAAAAATGCCAAGTCGCGCATCAAAATATGCCAAATCGCTTCATAACATGCCAAACAAGCCGAAACTGGCCGATGACTGTCAGTTTTGAATTACTTGGATAAGCAATGGCAAAAATACAATGTTGGTATGGAACCAAGCCTGAAATTATTGTACACATATAAATAACTAAATAGTTGTTATCTCCAAAACTATTGCACTATCTCCTCTTGCAGAAAATGCTTCGTAAAAATACCGGCTTGAAACAACAACATAAGGGATATGAAAATCTTGTGCATATACGCACCATGCCATAGTTTTTAATTACGTTGAATCTGATACACAAGCGTCTCACATGTTGGATATGTCACGATTTCATAAAATATCTATGACAAAATGCAGTCACAGAGCACGAACAGAAACAACATCAGCCTTGCCAGGTTCAGATGGACCAAATATGCCAAATCGCTAATCAAAATATGTCAAATAACTTCAATATATGCCAAACAGGCTGAAAAAATCTTAAAAACAGGTTTTCAAAAAATGCCTAATAACATTTTCACCTGCCAACACCAAAAACATCAAAAAAGGCCAAAAACATGCCAATCTATGACGTACATGCCAAACAGCATTTTCTCATGCCAAACCACTTAAAAAATGAAGGACAAATTTCAGGAATTGGTATTAAAAATGCTAACCTGGCAACCCTGGTCAAGAAGATCACTCTGGTCGCCCACAACGAGGTTCAACGCTCGCTGCCTCAAATGGTCGCGATCTTGACAAGTTATGGCAATCGCTTGTGCTCAGCAAGCCTGATGCTAACCATTTGCCCACGTGTTTGGAAACCCTGAGTCAAGTTTTACAGATGCAGATATTTTTGCTGAAGAGGACCGATTTTTCACGACGTCATAACTGAAAAACAAGTCAGATCTTGGACAACGTGTGTTTCTGGTGCTGCCAAAACTTCTCCGTGCACTCATGTACAGCACGCATTCCTCACGTTGCGCTCAGCACCGATTGATCGAAATTCGTAACTTGCATTTGAATGACCGAGAGCCTTGTGTCAATATCATGGATAAACTGATCAGCACGGCAGGCCATGACTGGGAAACAAATCTGGTGAAATGTAACGAAATTTGCACTGCGTTTCTTGCAAGTTTTGTCAACGGAGCTACTCCGGAAGTTGTCTGGTTTGCACGAACCAGACATATTAACGAGTTAGCTGCAGATGCCGATGCTTCGGTGCACGATTAACGTAAACACGTCTTGTGTCAGCAGAATGCCGACGACGGTTCATTCCCTAAACGGTTTTCACAGTAGCAACCCCGGGTTTCGCACCACAGTGTTGATGACGCTTTTTCGAAAATCAACGCTAGAATGCAACATATGTCAGCTAGATTGTCTCGTGTGGAAGTTTTCAGCTAGATGAAGTGGTACAATAAACACAAACAGAAAGACGGCTCACAACAGAATTCACATAAAGCTCAAGGCGCGTCGTCTAAATCACAAAACACGACCGCAGCAAGATCTGAAGGCAGTCCACTGTGGTATTACTACCACAACCAATGACGCAAGGCCGCACGAAAGTGCAAAGCTTGCACTTGCTGCACTGCAAACAGCCTTGCACGGTTCAAACTGATTGCACCCAATGTACAGCAACGTCATGCGAAAAAAGCCAGCAAGTTTCCAGTAGATCCATTTGCAGAGGTATACAAGAGCTGGTGCTACTATCGTAAAGTATAGAGTAGCTCAGGTACGTGAAAATGAGCATGCACTTACTACTTTCATCAAAGACACTTCTTCACACTCGCAAAACCCATAGTGTCGCTCCAATATGTTATACTAGGTTAGAGACAAAATATCCAACCGTTTTTCTCGTTGGACTTTGCTGGTGTTTGTGCGTCAGTTTTACCTGCAACGCCTGATCTCACGCAGCGTGCAAAGAAAGATAACCGCGAGTTTCGCTCAGCTGGTGGTTGTCAGTTGTACTCGCACGGCGTGGACAAAGAGTAAATTGACACTGGTTTCGGCCGCAAGTTTGGTCTTTTTACGTATTGCAAACGCAATGCCCTCTTCTCGGTAAGGACTTTTTCAAAGCAATTTCTTTCTTGGAAGTTAGTTATATACCACAGCAGTCGCACAATAAAGTTTCCCATTACCAGCGATGCGACAGATTCTTCAATTACGATCACAGATGATTGTTGGCTAGAATACTGTGGTTAAAGTCAGAGTTTCTGGGCAAGGCTTTTGTGATATTTTGGCTGAATTCCATCTGGAACTTAGGGCTTATATGTTAAAATGCCTTGCAAGCATCCGTTTGAGAACCACATTCCTGCAACTGGTGGGCCTTGCTTAACCAGAGCTCGTAACGTCGCACTGAAACACACTGCCCTCGTGCGACAGAAAATACACGATACATATTGGCTTCTGGTTTTCTCGAACGTGCATCGGGTCCTTACGCTTGTCACAGTGACGGATTTACGCATAAGCCAAATAGGCCATGACCTATGGACACGCGCTTTTCGGGGCCCCGGGCAAAATGGGGACGAGGACATCCGAATTGTTGGAGATTTTCATGCACTGAACCAATATATTATAAAAGAACATATCAAGCACCACGCGTTCTTGCATTTCAAAACAAGATAAAAGATGCTAAATTTTTTCAAGGCTTGATCTTAAATCGGGTGTTCGTCAGATTCCACTTGCAGAAGAAGACATACAAAAATTAACTCTCTGCACACCTTGGCGCAGTTTTCATTACACTGTCTAAAAGCCTGCAACAGTTGAGTGATTGGCTGACTGCTCACCGTGACAATGTACAAGGGTATGTGGATGAATTTCTCGTTTTTTTCAGCAACCTTAAGTGAGAATGGCATAAAGATACCACCAGACAAAAACAAGGTTGTCGAAAAACCGACGACAAAAGGATTAAAATAATTCTTGGATGCAATTAATTTTTACAGACCAGCTATACCAAATGTTCCTGTTATTGTTGCGTCTCTTAGCAGGCTCTCGAAAGGGAAAAATATCTTACGAGAGCCTGCTAAGAGACGCAACAATAACAGGAACATTTGGCATAACAATAACAGGAGCAACAATAACAGGAACATTTGGAAAAATATCTCTTTGGCCCTGTGACTTTAAACAAGCGATGCTTTNTNAAATCTGAAACTTGCTCTTTGCAATCATGCTACGCTATATTGTATCCATGTTCGGACGCAGAAACGGTGTTACTTTCTGATGCTTCGTATTCTTAGGATTATATCTTGCGGACAAACATTTTTCACATTGTTCCAAAGACAAAGGCAATGCATTGCAATCACGATTGGTCAAACATTTGCAACCAGCATTCAGCGTGACAATGCAAGTGAGTGCCGTCGCCTCAGTGAACTTGCATTACTCTGTACAAAATTTAAAGTATATTGAAGGTTGTGATAATGTGTTAGCGGATGCTCTGGCTCGAGTACAAACTGACGCAATTTTCCTTTATGCCGTTTAGATTGACTAGAATGAATTTTCTGAAGCTCAACAAAACGGAGGTGTGTTGTAAAGCAACTTACAGTCTTAGACGATACAAATTTTGCTAACGTCATTACGCATGAGTGGCGTGACGTCGCACTTCTTTGGGATCTTTCACTAAAGCGATGCACCGCGGCCGTTGGTCCCTATGGCTTTCGACGTATAACTTTGATAAAATTGTCACAGCTTGACTCACTTGGATACAGTGGTGTAGGAGCTGGGGTGAAAGCGCACCCCCAAACGTTTGATTGTTAAAAATGTGGGCAAAAATTTCGACATTTTTTAACAATATTAATGAAATTATGCTCCTTTGGTGTTGACTCTATAAATAAAAGTTTATTGTGTCATAGAAAACACATTAAACATGTATAAAATCCACAAACTGTTTCNAGTAACTTCGTGTTTTAGTCAATGGTGTAGTGNGGCGGGAACGTATGGGAATGGCATTCCCACATCTTTTTCACGTTTTGCTTTAAAATGAGTGGGAAGCTGTTTCAAAATGGCTATTTTTTAGATGCCTTCCCACACTTTTTTTGTTAGCACTACATCCCTGGTTTCAGTTTGTCAGAGTTGATGAATAACTGACTCACTTGAAAGTTTGGGCAAAAGAAGGCATTTCATTTTTATGCTTCATTAATTGTACACTGTGAGAATCGACATACTGCAGGGCACCTACTGCACTTCATATAGAGTCCATGCCAGGGACGTAGAGAAAAGCCGTGTTTTAATTTTTAAGTGCAGTATTTGGATGAATGCATTTTGCCATACTGTTTTTTGCAAGTTGCCTATATGTCCTCAGGTAGGTGTGAGGGTCCTTGCTGACAACAACAGCTGGAATGTGAATGGAACGACAAAACCTCAGAACTGTTGGGAAGATGCTCAGAGTACTGAGATAGCTGGCTTTTGACAATGTTCTTGCATAGACTAGCATGCTTTTTCAGTTGGGTTAACAAATTTAATGTATCAAATTTTCTATTTTCATGTCTACGGTAACATGGTAGAGGAAAATAGAATGTACCAACAGCTACAGAAAATTTGTGGGATGAACGTATGTCGCGGAAATGTTTTTCAAATTTGGGCAAAGTATCCTTTGCACACCCCAAATATTGCCTGCTCCTACTCCTATGCTCAGGTATTCGTGCAACTATCAAATTCATTTCTGAAACATACACTCGGCCAACCATGAGAAAAAATTGGGGGTACAATCGTGCGTTCCGTGTCAGCAAACAAAATTGACGTCATGCACTAAGTTAATGGTTCTCAACCATTTTCACCAGCGAACCGGTAAACAATACACAAAATTGTTACGGACCGGTAACATAAAATCGCAATGAATGCAACAGATTATCACAATTATTTTGTTAACCAAAGCTGTTATAAACGGTTCATGTTGAGTATCCTCATATTCAGGAAAATAATATAATCAAAGTCGTAAGTTGACTCCTACAAATGTTGACTTATAATGTCTAATAACTCTTTAGCAATGAAATCAACACTTGTGAAAAAAACTGTTCAAGCGAAAACATCTCTGTAACTTCTTTCTGCACAAATGCACAAAGCTATTCCAAACTGCAAGCTTCTTTTTGAACACGTTTTCCCAGTCTATCTTTTTCTCACCAAAATATACTGTACTTTGACATATGGCTGACCCGGTGGTACGTCCTGGAAAGTTTATGCAACATAGAAGTTCGTCTTTTGAATCTTCTTTTCCCATATAACGCACGAAACAAAGAAGAATGGCACACTTAGTCACGTCAGCAGTTGATTCGTTGAGTTGGATTGCAAAATGCCTCTATTTCTTTAAATTACCTACTGCTCGTCATCAATTGCCTTATTTTCAATCCTTCGCTGAACTGCGCCGATAGAATATGATATAAGCTCAAGTCTCTCAGCTGCTTGGAGAACCAAAACTTGTTTATCTGCAGATAGGATGCACGGCTTTACTAACTCTTGTTTTATATATTTAAAAGAGAAATGAGATACGATGCATGAAGAAGTGATTCTTCAGTGGCAGCCATCGTTTTCATTTGCTTTTTCGCTTATATAAAATAACTCAGTGGCTTTCCGTAAAGATTGCTGGGTTTTTGTGCTTCTAATCAGGGGCGTGCAGAGTTCTGGTGATGCCTGGAGCATCTGCTTGATTGTACGCTCCCCTAACAAATTCTAGCATTGAGGAACGTGAGGAAAAAGGCAATACGTATAAACTAGTGTTGACAAAATACTTTCATAAAATTAAATCCGTGCAGCATACGTTAGTAGCCTTGCAATACGAAAAAGCATCTAGCTACAGCATTTTAATTCATTCTTCGGATGTCCCCCTGCATTGGATACCCGAGCCGTCTCCCCGTTCGCCCCCCTCTGCAATGTACGCCCCTGCTTCAAATGAAAGTGAGGAGCAAGTGCGGAAGGTTTCATTGCATCATTTGAGAGAATCTAGGAGCACACTGAACGTAAGGGCCGGGGCGGCTGTTCACTACATGGAGCTACAGCAAAGCCAATTTCCAAGTACTTTTCATCATATTGCCTGACAAATACTTCTTTTCGGTTTTCAATTCCTCGTACTACTGTCAACAGATCTGCACATACACTTTTTGCAGTATGTTTTAAATTTTTCGTAGTGGTACTTGCTTCACGTCCACTTTGAGAGTTGTTCTTTTCCGAAAACTGAATTTAGTCCTTGTTCAAAAATTGCAAAATTGCCTGTTGCTTTGTTGACTTCATGTTAAATCTTCCGCAAAAGATGTATAACACAGCTACTGCCAGTGGGGTACCATGAAGTTTATGTTTGAGACTTTCAGAAAACAGTCTCAAAATTTCCTAGCGGTCACTGATACTAAAACGTTAAAAGCCTGTTTATTACCAATAGCCGCCATTGCACTTTCTCAAGAGCAAAATAATTATTGTACTGCACAAGGACATTATTTTGCGTCATAATATTCAGTCTAAGCCAGGAAAGTGGTACAGTTGGTTGAGCACGCGCCACCATTAATGCTAGGCTGGATTCGATTCGTTGTCGGTCAAACCGAAGACTTGAAAAATGGTACCTGCGTGTTGTCCAGCTTCGTGCTCGACGTTGATGGGTGCGAGGGAACGGTTCACACGCGGTGCAGGTATTGACTTGCCAT
>JGI24022J15233_10002886_pt1 | contig 16563 bp, 8 predicted proteins | sample Ectturendosymbi2_FD_15233 | JGI IMG/M metagenome (IMG submission 15233)
AATTTTTTAGAGAATTTTTATTGAGATTATTAATTCTTGTGGCCCACGAAGGGTTTCTGAAAGACAAATGTGGCCCACGAGCCAAAAAGTTTGAGCATCACTGCTTTAAGTACTACGAACAAAGCTGTTGTAATTTAACGAAAATCGCTTGTCTAAGCACGCAACGACCACATACCATTTTTATAAAGACAAGGAGGTACTTTTATCTGTTGAAAGTATTTGTTGTACTTGTTAAAACCATAATAATCGATCAATGGGCAAGAAACCTTTTTTGTACCTTTTGTCAAAACAAATTTCTCATCAAAACTTACACTAGATGAAAGCAAGATTTGGTCTTTGGTATTCGCCGCACTTGGTGATGCTTTCCTCATTTCAACACGAAACAGGGTAGAGCTACGCTAAAAACAGCCAAAAATATATTTTACCTGTCTGCATGTATCTAATCCGATCTATTGCGTGATACAGTTCTTCTCTGTTGTAAAATTCGTTTAGACGTATTTCCTCCCGTACTCTGCTTCCGTATTGAATCTGAAAGGATTTTACAAATAGGAATTATTTCTCTCTTTAAAGCTAAGAGCATAGAATATCAGGATGGTCATTGATTTCAACTTCGACCTATGCTTGTAGTTCACCATTCACCCTGAAAAACTTACAGAAGCGTCTGTTGCAGCTCCGTTAACCATCACGTTGATCACAGCGTTTTGTTTTGTCAACACAGGTGCAAGTGATGAATCCGCAATAACGTTGTGTGCAAAAATCACGTTGAGAAATAAGGCGTTTGAGAATTAGTTGTAAGGGAACTTTATGACCGCTTGTTTTGAAGAAAAAGGTGGTATATCTCTATCAACATCTTTTTTACATTACCATAAGGATTAAATTTAAGACATGCATTAGCTTAAAATTTAGTTTTCAAAAGTAGATTACCGGAGATTTTTCGTTTCTACAGCTGCAGTTCAACCACAGAAAGCTTAGTTTAAAAGAAAATTTGCGTTGCTATCGCCCTGAAGAGGACGAAGAACGTAAATCTTAATATCTTTCAACCAGGATTTAAAGTCAGCCTACAATCACGGTTTCATGCGTATACGTGCCCATCAAGCACTAAAGTCGTATTTGAAAAAAGCCAATTGAAAATACAAAAACATTTAAAAAAATTACAAATGTCTTAACCAGGTTTTTTTTTAAGGAAAATGTTAGGCACCCGGTATGGACGTGTAGGGACCCGATTTCTCTGAATCTAGGGACCCGATTTTCTCTGATTCTAGGGATCTGATGATAATTTTCTCCGATTCTAGGGACCCGAATCGGGTCCCTAAAGCACCTTAAAAAACCCTGGTCTTAACCAAAATCATTAAAAAAGTTTGCAAATGTCTTAACCAGCATGCACTGTATCATTATTCGTACTGCAAACGGCGGACGTTTTTACTATAGCGTGGTCTGAAAAGTGAGCAGTATAACGATGCCTTAAGTTCACTTACCACTCCAACCTGCAGATGGTTTGGTCCAAAATCATCAAAAATCTCAGTGAAATTTTTGACGAAGTTCTTCACTAATTGGAAGTTGTGAGGCCTTACGCTCCTAGACCCATCTATCACGAAAACCACGTCAATTGGCCTGATGTGACATTTTTCTAAAAAAGCAAATTTCGAATAATTGTAGAACAGCGAGATAGTGGCTTGCTGGTGTCGGAACATTAGTATTGATAAGCAGTTGAAGATGTGATTGCAGCAAACGAACATCTGAAGAAAGGTAAAAAATTGTAGCCATAAGGAAACGACCAAAAAGATGGCACGCTTTATTTTTAAACTGGTATTAGCAATCAGCAGAAACAGCCTTTTGAATGGTTTTGCTGGATGTTGTCCATACAGCACTTGAACGTAGTTCGTTACGGAGTCAATTGATAAAAGCATATCAAAACAACGCACATATTTTCGGAGGAGAAATGTGCTTTTGAAAGAATGGGTTCCGCAAAAAAGTTTAAACAAGAGTTAACTAAGTCCAAAAACTAATGAAACAAAAATTGCTGAGAATTATACTTTCTATAAATTGGTGAAATTACATAGGATTGTCTCGTTTCTTCTCTGTAATCTCATACATTTTTTGAAAGTTTTGAATTCAACAGTATCACGAATCTCCATGTGGTTTTTTTCGTGCAAGGCGATAAGTTGCTTTATTATGGATCCATTCAGATTTTATTGAAATCATCTGAAGGTGATGACGCTATACGTGGAACACAAAACCGCAGTAATTCGTTGGACAGTTTTGGTCAACATGTAATTAAACATGAACTGTATCAGGGATAGTGATAAACAAAAATCCACAACGTTTATTAAGTTAAAAAATGAACAATAAACAAGAGCTTAAAAAGACTAATATTTAAAATTTTTAAAAAGACTCAACTAAACTTGAGGTCATCATGGAAAATTCGGATGCGATCTATCATCCACCTTTGAAATGACAACTTCCTATGACGGTGGACGATAGATCGCACGTAACCTGGTAATACGAAGGGTTGGCCAATCACTGTTACTTGTCAACATGAAAAAGTCGGATGCGACCTGTCATCCACCCTTGCTAACCCGGTCACTGTCATTTCCAACGGCTGCAGATTGCGAGATTTACTTTGGATCGACGCCGCACTTATCCTTTCTGTCGATGCGTCGGCAAATAAGTACCAGACCGAGAGTCATTATAGCTGTCTTTGTTTGAACACAAACGGTCGCCTGCAAGTGCAGTCAGCTTGTTTATGATCACGACTTACCTCCAGGAATCTTCGTAGCCGGAGCATGGTCCGCCAAGCTGCTTGTTCCTGCTGCGAACAACTGACAGCAGCACAACGAGAAAAACAGCGCTTTTGTCAATTTCTTACACGAAAAACGATTGGTTCGGCATTTATTCGTTGTGATATTCATCGTGTGCCTATGGCTGGAGTGACGTATTTCCTGAACAAAAGTCAAAGTGATCGACACCTCCTTGTATTCACAGCAAACGATGTAACAGCTGCATATAGCTCTTGCAAAGCAGAACCACGTTTATCGTTTTCAATATCTCATACCAAATTGGTGTTATCGAACCCGCTGGCCATACTGCTAGTGTTTGAAAGTAACGTCAGTCATAAGTCAAGCAAAATGGCATATTCCGAATCGCTACCAAAACCTCGCGTTGGCTTACAACTTGCCTTGTTGCACAAACTTTTAAGTGCAGAAAAAACGCAAATGTTCCAAAAGTGCCAATCAGCAAAAATAATTTCTAGAAATTAAACTTTTGCTTTATACGAAACCTGATGCTTTTAACACCAGGCCAGGGACGTAATGAGGTTAGAGGGCGCCTGGGGCAAGAAGCAGTTTGGCGCCCCCCGTGTTCGAACCTGAGGTCTTTCAGAAGCAAATGTACTGTACTGAAGAATTGAAGAAAATACTTTTCACATTGTGGGTACTTTCGGCGCTCACCGCAGTTATGCGGTGCCCCCATCCAATAGTGATTCGTCGCCCGGATATTTGTGTCCCCCTTGCACCCTCGTTAGGCCCCTGTTGAACACATTATTGTCCCAAGAGTTGGTTCAGATTGACTTCTGTTTACTGGTTTGTTTTGGAGGCAGCAGTTACTATGCAAAAGATGCTTTGAGTAACATTAGAAAACTTGGCCGCACAAGGTTGCTATGCAACATTTCCGACACAACGCTTATATCTATTCGATTTGGATTAACTTGGTGACGTCTCAACTTCAAGGCGTTGCAGTAATGGGTCAACTGGTGTAGCAAGGTGCAGAAGAACAAACCTACGAAGCCATTATCTACACGAAATTGTTAGTGTGCCTACATTACAGGTATGGATGAAGTGAATGAATTCAAGCTGTTTTACCACTTGTAAAAAGTCGAACATCTCGCATTGATACGCTGGTTTGGCTTGGACGCTGCAACTGTTGTCAAAATAAGTTCAAACAATGAAAAGCCTACAGTTGCATCGCTGCACAAACACGATTCTAACATCTTGAATGCAAACAGTAGCCCTGAGCCTGATCGTGCAACTTGCTCACATCGTGCAGAATGTCCCGCTCAACGTCTGCTTTTGCACTTGCAACTGTAAGTGTGACAATGTCACTGATTGCATCACAAAAAATTATTTCAAATTCGAAATTTGTTTTGTGGTTGAAGTAAAGGCCGACAGCAGAGAATTGAGATATTATAGAAGGTGCTTCGTCAACTTGATCGGTGCAAATTTTCAACTGTAATATCCAAGACAACATGGTTAAACCGTGGAAATCAGACAACACTACTGTAATCAGAAATCCTTCTGGATTGCGTGGCAAATGCACATGCTTTTTCAAAATAAAGGCCTTAATGAAACCCCCAGTCGTAATGCGATCCAAAACAAAAAGAAATTGCGCAAATTGCATAATGTCCTCTTAAAGCTCACCATCTCAAGAATATCTATCTCCCTGGGGTTTTGGCACAAGACTGAAATATTTTATTTGATCTCAAACGGTACAACAAGCAACTGAACTTTACATATAAGCCTTTGAGTTTTCTGCTTGGTCGATGTGCCTTGCACTTTACAGCGAAAACGTTTCTGCTCTAAAGTTTCCCAAGCTTAGGCGCCTTGCTCAGGGTAAATTTATTGTTTGCCTGATGGTCTACTGTACAAGCGGCATAGTTTTGATAACTAGGAATTTCTTAAGCCCTTGTGGCAAAGAATTGAAGACAGTCTGGTGAGTTGACTGCTTGAAACTATCAGAAAGATATTGATGAGAGTGTAAGTTTTTCATCTGTCGCCACTCACAGCATCAAGGGTCTGCGTTTTTTCAAACAAGAAATTCCTGACAGCGAACAAAAGACGGTGGCTTGTTGCACACTGTTCACGTTTCGCTCCGAAAACATTTTTTTAATGATAGCATGGCGAGCTTAGGCTTTGAATTAAAGTCCGAGCAAAAACGTCTTACATCAACAATTCGATAAGTTTGGAAACAGAAACCTTATCGTGCAGAGGAATTATCCAGCAACTGATAAAGTTTATCTGTGAATTTCTGCCGTCCTTTTTCTTTCTAACTTTACCAATTCAAAGCTTTCCGTATCATTCGCAAACGCGTAAGTAGAGGCAAACCCTTCAACATAAAGTTGATCTGCGTGTCAAACAGAAACAAAACATAATACGTATGTACATACAAGAGGAAACTAATTTTTATGACTTATGCAGTATATTGAATTTTTCCTAATTCAGATTGTTAATATAATTTCCAGCAGAAAATGGGTTGCTTCAGAAAAAGATTGTATTTGTATGCATAACTTTGTTGTTTTGAAATGAATGCACCCGGCACCAAATTCTTTCCTTGTAGATCCTACATTCTTGTTTTCTATCTGTATGATTGATTAAAGTGTAATTTTGGAACAAAGCAAAGATCTGCACAGATTAAAAAATGCAATTTTCGAACAAAGCATTCTCCCGAAACTCGTATCTGGTAACATTTGAGCTTCTAACGACATGCCTTAATCTGGCAAATTCTGCATCGTTTGATTTCCAGTGGATCTCCAAATGTTACCGTTTATCTCCAAATGTTACAAAGCAATGCCGCGCTTCAGACTCGGCGAAAGCGTGTTAGTGGAAGCCGCGGCAGAACGCGCTTCCTCGAGCACTCAGGCACAAGAACATGTTCCTCGTGCAATTATCAGCTTGTTTTGAAATGGCGCTTTCCGCTCATGCCGGCCGTTGTCCACTTTGTTGTGAAAGAAAGTTTTTGTTTGCAAACACGCCTTGCTATGACTTTGATTGCGCCCAATGCCAACGCATGCCGCTCACAGTACAACTTTTTGGCGTCGCGTTTCATGTTCAAAACCTCCAGGCGGTGGAGTGGTGGAAAGAAGTAAGCTGAGAACATAATCACCGCTGCTGGGCTTTTGTGCACTATTCGAGCTTCGGGTGACTTTTGCAGGGTCGTCACTTTTTGGTCTAGACGTCCAGTCTTACGGAAGTCGGCGACCGTGACTCCTGCCGCCAACACAACTTCGCGCCTAATAGCGTCGGGGCGTCCACGAAGGACTCATGGGAGGATCGAAACCGCAACATAAGCCGCGATCTGCACAAAACCGTCATCAAGGAGAAGGCTTAGCCAAGATGATGTTGTCATTGCCTAAGTTTGCAACATCAGTGTAAAGGGTATTCCCTTCTTACTGTGTTCACAGTAATATTAATGTTGATTAATAAAGTATTGCTTGACGTTCGCTTTGTTTCTAGGTGTCGGAAAAAAATATTCTGCTATCAGCCCCATATCACTTTTCAAAACTCTGACAAGACACAAATAGCGTTTACTTTCAACACATCATGAACAGCAGGTGCAACTCACTTTTGTTCGAACGAAGCACCAACACGGAAATAAGCGGTTTTCGAGTAGTTAGATCTGAAAATAAAAATCTTTGACAAAATGCATGAGACTAATGAACAAGCAAATTATGAAGTTCAATTACGCTTACGCAACTTAAGCTAACTAAATGTTGACGCAATGTACAAAAAAGTGCAGTTTCGAAAGTGCTTAAACAACAAAAAAAGTTGATAGAACACAGACTTTTCCCAAAAAGCTTTTGAAACGTCTTCAGCAAAATTTGTCTCTGAAACAAGAAGCAACTAGTTCCTTTGTAGAATCTCCGAAGTTTTTTGCTGGTTTGACAACTTAATAAGTAAAGTCTTTCATCGTATTGCTATATGGGAAAGGTTGATGATTGTTGAAGTTAATTTCTCCGAGCTAACTTTTTAGTGTTATTTATAAATCTACATTTGCTGTATTTGAAGCTGATAAGTCTTTGGAGCACGGTGATTGCAGTGTATGGTGATTCTCATGTTTTCTCACAGCTCAGTAAAGGCTTTTCGGAGCATGTATAGATAATGATATGTAAGGTGTGTTTAGATAAGTAATATATTGTAACGATGAGCAGCCCATGGCCTCCGTTTTTGGTGTGAGCGTGTGGAAACTAACGTTGAAGCGGTCAGGATTTTAATAAAGCGGACTGAACGTGTAAAAGCAAAGGGTGATAACATAATCGTGCCCTTCTACCCAGTGAATTTCGCACAGTGGTGTAAGTTTACTTTTTGGACTAGATGTCGGTGCTACTGCTTGGACAAACTTTCGCAGAATGGATGAACGTTGCGCAGACAGCGAAATAAAAACAAGAGCTTGCAACAATACTAACCGCATTTCGAATCGAAGGTAGTTGCGATGCGCTAGAGATCACAAAATTAAGCACATAGCTCCAGCAGTGGCCATCTATTGTTAAGGGATGCAGCATGCGCACTCTTGCGCACTTCCCTACAGGCACCACTCACGTTGTTTGTTCCATTGCATTCTTATCCCCGTAAAAAGTGTAAGTCTAGTCGAAGTTGCGACAAATTTGTTAAAACGCAATACGCTAACTCTTCCCCAGTGGTGGAAGTAAGTGGCACGAAACATAAAAATGCTTCATGAATCTAGTTATTTTTGACAAAATGAAGAGATATGCTGAGCTGTTCAACACCAACGTGATCATTGTCAGATCTCTCGTCCGCTAATAAATAGAAGTACTTCACGTTTGCCACATCACTTCCAATTTGATTTTGAATTTGCTAGGCAAACAAGCTAATAATCTTGTTTTGCGTATGCCAGCTGATGTACAAGTACTGTGTGGAGCATACTTGAGTTAATTGTAGCTTCATCATCAGCAGCAAAGAGCAGTGTCGATGCAGTTCTAAAACCCGTCACTGTGATCGGTTTCGTCAGTGCCAAAGTAACTGTAATCTCTATAACCACGCAGAGGCAAATCCTGACGGCCGTAAAACTTGACGGCCTTGACTATGCGCCTAAATCGAACTTTTTTTGATCTATGATTTTTTCTGCTTCAGTAAGCATATTACTCACGTCCACTTTTCCTTCATTTTTGCTGAGTCTAAGAAATGCACCATATTCTTCTGCGCAAAGCCGGTGGTATTGACGTTTTTGATGAGGATTATAATCTTCTTTCGCTTTTTTTCATTTTTTGTGCGGTGATTCAACAACAGACCGAAGCCCTTGTTGCTGCGACTGACAAGGTCAGTTACGAAAGCAACGCACCATTCGCAAAATGTCTCTTCATGGATTTAGCAACAGGCTAAACATTAGAACTAGTTATCCGATCGTATTTCGAAACGTCGCATTTGGAGGCTGATATGCACTACCGGAAAAACGTGCGTACGTTTGTGCAGTCCAGGTATTTCACAATAAAGTTTCTGGTCACGTTCGCGCAGAGAACGCTACACAAAGTTTACAGTGTCATTATTTTATGCATGCCTGGGCGATTCGCCGAAATATTATTGCGACCGGTTGCTCGTTGCTGCTCTTTTATCCGTGGAGACATGCTATTCTGATAGTGATCAATAAAAACTTTAGGAGAACAAGAAATTAGTTACGCCAATGGCTGGCGGTCATTCATACTCGGCACTGCATATCTTTAGCTCCACAAAAGCGCGCACGAGCTTCAGTTTGTTTCGGTGCCCTTAAAACACGGTGTACCGAGCTGGTGTCATTGATACGGGTACGACTACGCAGGAATGAAGAAAGCTGCTTGAGTATTTCGCAAACCCCGATGTAATTCATAACTAACCAATGAGTCGCTACGCCTGCTAGTCCAGCACTGCCGCCGAACTTTCTGCAATCCACCCAACCCAGAACTAAAACGTTGGAAGAAAAAACTCACCGAGTGCATAAAATGAAAATAAGTTATTATTGGATAAGTTGCTAAGGGAGGGCCTTCGCCCTTATACCCCCACTGGCTGTGCCTTTGGTAACTAATGACTGCTTGACCGTGGATGGCAGTAATTTTCAAACCCAAGTCCACAAACTGAATTGAGTCCGAAGACGCTTTAGCGATTCTGCACAGTTCCATTCACGGAGACCAACCTAAAACATGCCAAAACGCAAATTCTAGAATTACAAGTCATCGAACCATTCCACTGACCACGCGAACGAATATCTCTGCCGATAGGGAAGTTGCTCAACTTCCCCAATCCACCGCAGAATGTATTTCTTGGCAATCAGTTTGCGAAAAGGTTTGCCAATGAAACTCTGTTTCCAAACAAATGAACAGATTCGATAAAACGTTTTCGCAGATACCGGCAGCAATACTTCAATTTGCTAACAAGTGTGATTTAACTAAAACTGTCGTCCTATCGCACTTGTTCTGTTGCAGCACTGCCTTGCTTCTACGTCGCAGAAGCGTTTGGTGTCAAGAACACTGGCAGCGCGAGAGGACAGGCGCTTTTTCACAAGATGGTGTTGCAAAAGAGGTCTCAAATAGCGGTCAGTGTGAATCAAAGTGTTTTGAATGCAAGCACCAGTTACCTTACGCCCAGACTAAGCTGTGTGCGCGTGTATTTACATCACGATTGAAATTAAAGCTCGGCGTTTTTTAGTTGTCGCAAACCCATACGTGTTTAAGAGTTTGCTTTCAGGACCAATTGCTAAGCATGAAATATGATAAATTTTTGCGGAAACACGAGAAACTGAAACAGTATCAATGCGTTTTCTTGATTTTACAAAAATAGCATAGCTTAAGCAAACTTGCTCAGCGTAAAACATGGGAATACAGCTTTTTACCCAATGGTTATCCATCTTTTTCATAAAAGAACCTAACAAACATTTTGCTTCACTTGAAATCTAGGTTTCCGTTTAATCCCTTATAATGCCTCATTTTCGCTAAGACTTGAAAGAAAAAAATTAAGCTTAAACAATAAAAGTATAAAAAGCTAGACGGAGCATTTTTTTGTTGTGGAATAGTACCCGTTGCCTATTAAACAACGGTAGTCTGATACATTTCCTGTCGTATTCTGACAAGTAAAATCATATTCAGTTGTTAATGCACCTCGCAGTAGTTGCCCACGCAGAAGATCGAAACAGCAGCGACAGCACGAAGACCACCGCAAGCGAGTTTTTTTCGTGTGACACTCTCGAAAAGTTGGCTTGAAGCCAATCGGTGTTCACTGCGAAAGTCACGCAACGGCTGCGCATAACTCAAGTTAACATTACACTCACTATTGTGAGAACGGAGGATGAAGTAAACTCTCACTAGTGACTTCACTATCTATTTATACGTGTGAAGTCACCCATCACTATTTTACCTCGTTGCTTGTAGTCAACTAAATGCAGACATGAAGTCCTGACCTCGTTGCCCAACCCTGCCAATCCGCAACGTTTTCATTAAGCTTAATCAAATGCAACAGCTTGCCATTGCAAAATGAAAATAATAATTTAACCTGTGGCACAGCAACGCATTTATCCACTTCCTAAGGGAGGCTTTGTGTTTCTACCGGTTTTTGTGCTGAACCGCAGTTGGCTAAACAAAAAATGACTGGCCTTTCCTGCCTTTCTCTGTGCTCTTCTCTCAATCTGGAAAAGTCGACTTTGTAAGTTCTCGAAACGAGTTAACTGAGTACAACGTCGGCATTCATGCAAGCGGAAAAAGTGCAAATCTAACTTCGTTTTTGCGTTGAATGCCTCGTTTCATTGGCACGGCACACGGTTTTGTGTGAGGAACGCCAGAGCAAAAGTTTACCGTACCTTCAACAACTGTCTAATGGGTTTCTTTGGAACCTTGACGTGCCTAGTCTGCCAGCCGGCGTTCACCGGCAGATAATTACGTCATGCTTTTTTTCACACGGTTTCCGCCGCTTCCAGTTGGTGTTGGTAAAGCACAGCGTGGAGTTCCCTCCGTACGGCCGTAGCTTTTTTCCTCCAACTTCAACCACAAAAATGAAAAGCTTATAGGTGTTCCGGTGTTTCTTTTGTCATCTTTGTTTCATGATATGATGTTTGCATTACATCGTATGCAATATTGGGATCGGAATTATAGCAGTAAAGCTTTATAGTTCTTCTCGGACTGTGAAGCATTCGTTGTGGATTTCATCGGTGCCGTTTGGGGTCAAAGCCAATAGCACAACAGGCAGTGGGTGAGAAGTTTTCAAGCGTTAAAGTAGATTCTTTGAAAACTGCTCGAATGCTTAGATTTTTGTGGGTTTGTGCGAACGTGAATATTTTCTAAACGATACTGCAGACATCATTGCAGCTCATTAAATTTTCTATATGTTCGTTCGTTATTTCGAAATTGGACTGTTGGACATTTGTAGCAACAAATAACTGCGTACGTAAGATTTTCCAACAATTTCTCAACGATTCCTTGTTACAAGTTTCAGATCAGCAAAACCCTGTTCAAAGGACAAAGCGGCTACTGGCTTGAAGTGAAATTCTGTGTTGAACGCCAACCTAAATGATACATTTCATTATTCCAGTGCAGATTTTATATGACGTACTGCGAGTCTATCGTTTTGCGAAATTCGGTTTATGGTCTAAGGCAGGGATGGGCAATTAATTTAGCCCGGGGGCCACTTTGAGAAAGACCCGTTTCGCGCAGGACCATACTTTCTAACGGAGCAGGCGTCGGTTCAAATTAACCTCAGCGCTAACATTTGCAGTGCTGTGGTGAGTTGGAGGAACTTACAGATTTGAATATTTGTCCTGAATGCTCCGCGGGCCACTGAAAAATCTGTGGCGAGCCATGTGTGGACCGCAGGCCGCTACTTGCTCACCCCTGGTCTAAGGTAAAGCAATTTCTAAGTACCTCCCTCGAAACAGCAGTGACTTTAAATTTTAAACACAAGCCATGTGACGCTGTTGACTTTTCTGACAGAAAATTGCTTGATATCAAAATTTCCACAACAAGTTCTTTGCAATTTGCTACAATTTAAAACGTTATCTTTTTCTACAAGTTGGCGATGCTACCACGCAAGAATAATGATGCTTGCCGAGCTAGTCGCAACCACTGGCTGGATTGATTGCAGAAGTTTTGCTGAGAATAAGTTCAAGACGAAAAAACTGACCAGCGTATCACTAAAACAAATCTCTTCATCAAACCAAATGGGCTTGCTGAAAAAATATAGTGCATAAAGTACAACTTTGGCTTTAGTGAAAGACCTGCGACGAAAATTCAGAGCAAATTGCAAAAGGCGTAGCGCGAAATGTTTAAAGGCTACTGTAGTTGGCAACGCTTAATTCGCACATAATTTACACAAAGCACAAAAAACGCACGTTACGAAAATCACTAGCGTTAAAATCGTCGCATCAACATGCAAAGCGTTTAACTATTGCCTGTGGTCCCAATCAACTCAGCGCTGCTAGGGAGACCGGACGCCAACAGCAGCGTTCATCAATGACGTTATCGTAATCGATCTCCTCGGGACGCGCTGGGGACGCTGAGAAGTTTTGACCAACGTGGGAGTCTTTTGTTTATGATTTGATTAGTGCTTGGCGTTTCGCGGAGTCATCGTTTCGGAAAGACTTCTTCTGGGCTTTGCTTCGGGCAGAGTTGACCGAGCTCGCCACCTCGTGGTAGCACTGAAGATCAAGCGCATGCTTGTCATAGTCATACAAATGCATTGTGCTCTACTCACATTGATGCACACATACGCGTATGAAAAGGCTGTTCAAGATCGCATATTTTTTGAAATACCAAAGCAAGCTTTTTTGTGATGGTGCATGCATCAGGGCTTCGAAACTTGGTACAAAGCCGTGTCTCATCAACGGTATTTTCAACCATTCAGCAGAAATGTTACACTTTTGCATGCCCGGGAATAAACAGCAGTGAAAATTCGTAGCAAAGTATACAGCTGGGCTGTGCCGTGGGAGTTAGCTGCTGTTCTAGAAAAGTGGATGGTTTGACTGAGGGTAGGAGATGCTTGAACGTTTTTATAAAACAGTCATTTTGCTAATTAAACAGGTATTCTGTGCGCATTAATATCAATATCACCGAATGCCTTTTATGCATCCTTCTTCACTCAACTCCATCGCCAAAAGCATCAAAGACGCACAAATAGGCTACAGAGCGTGTTCAATTGTTAAGACTAAACCCGTATGGACCTCGATCATCTAAATTGAAGTTTACACTTTTAAACACTTCGAACAACGTCTCAGTTTAAGCGAATCTTTTGATTAGGAAGCTTCAGTCAATCTTTTGATGCAAATCGTCACAACTCTATCCACCTTCCGTAATCTGGGATAACTATTCAGGGCTTTTGTATAGTTGGGAAAATGTACGCTATTTTCTGAAGAACGTGCCCATGTGAAACAGTGTCAACTCAAAAAATACATGTAACGTATTTCACCACCTGTTCGCATATTACCGCTTAGGAAACATTCAGCGACTTCGCACGTTTTCAAAAAATTCCCATCAATCTCATAAATCCTCAGGACTTTTAATGGATGATATGAAGGCAGATTGAATCCGACGACAAATGACCCTCTTTTTAACATGTTTACAATGTCAGAGTTTGTGGTAAACAAACGTGCAAATTAATGCTGCTTGCATTTGGGCAGATAGGTTGGTTGCATACAAACATTATAGAAGAAATAAAAAGTACAAAACTTACTTTTAGGCAGAAAGGCAGGGCATTTAGTTCGTAAACATTCTCATTCCCTTGGGGAGCACGTCGGCATTTCTGGCAAAAACGTCATAAATTTGCGGGTTCAATCAATATTTGGTTGCTTAGCTAAGTTCGGACGCACCGCGATTTGCGAAGCAAATCGTTTTCGCTAATTCAAACCTTACAAGCAACAAACCTAAAGTGACTTACATAAAACTCGGGAAAAGTTAGAGTAATATTGGAAGACTGCAAATTAAATTAACCGATTTAAAAACTGCAGAGGATTGCAGAGTTACCCGTAACGACAGAGGTGATTGATACATCCATTTCCTCGATGCTTTCAAAAACTTTCACTTCTGGTTCACTTACGTGTTTGCACAACCCTTGCGTTACCACGTACCTGGCACACAAAGCAGTCAGGATGCCAGTAGTTGGACATAGCTTCAATATAGGAGCCGGTGATGATAGTGTCGCAACCATGGCAAGTCCGTGCATGCAAGGTGAAAAAGTCGTCTAGGCATTGATTGCAACGACGTAAGTAAAGAAAAGAATAAAACAATAAAATAATAATTGAACTTTATCTAAAGCAGTGATTCTCAACCTATTTTGGCCCATGCATCATCAAAGAAAATATCCGATGGGCCACTGTGCTATGCTGACACGTCTTGAACAACTAGTTGCAACTCGAAACTGCATTGCTTACAGGTTAGTGAATGCTTCGTCAAGGACTTATAGAACTTTCTGTGGACCACCGGTGGTCCGCCTGGACAACGCTGAAAATCACTGATCTAAAGCAAGTAAGTAGTTGTTGTTTACTTGAATTTACCATTAACTATACAGACAGTAGGGCAATATAAATCAAATTGTATTAGTTATTCAGGACAAAATATAAGCCAAAGCATTAAGCGGGGCGCAAAGTTATACATGAAGCAAATAGCTGACACAAAATATGCGAGTCCACTTCTGCTTTTTCGCTTGCTGTAAACTTTCTTCATTTGTGAAGTATTGAAATTATGGTACGCCATGTATGTGTAAGATGGCACACTGCATTTCATCAACAACGCAACCGCAGGCGCACAGAAAAGTTTATTCAGGATGAGCTGAAATTGTTTGCTCTGAAAGATTTGTTACTGCCCGGATGTAATTTACATTGATCCTCTGCATCAACGCTCCACATTTTTAGTTTAAAATTTTTAAATTGTTTTTTTCTTACATTTAAATTTTTTTACCACGGAGTATCGTTTCCTCTACCGTATAACCTGCGGCGTAAACTCACCTAAACAATATGGCAATCCGTCTTTCACAATGTAAGAGTCCATCAGTGGCGTATTACAATGGCAGCACCTGCAACGTATACAGTAAAACCTAGATACCAGTCGGACTCAAAGTTACTCATAAATATTTTCAACAATTACCTGAAATGTTTCAAATGCCAATGTCTTCCAAGGGCCTGAAAAATACATGTAACGAGGTTAGACGGTAACTATAAAAACGATTGTACGAAGAAGCGCAGAATTAATTCTTAACCAACGTCCATTTTTATCCTTGCGCTAATATTGAAAGTAAGTGGAAAGTAACCATTGCAATGCCAAACATGTTTTTCCGCTGATAGTGTATTTTATCATAAAATCTATACTGCGAATGAACGAAGTTACCAAAGAACAACAAAAAACGTATACCGGTAGTAAATCATTCCATTAAATTATATAAAGAGAAAACGTACAATCACTGCAACAATGACATGCAAGCGTTGTTGATTTTTACCCACCTTTATATAACCTTGGTCAGGACGAATGCGTTCTCCACAATTGCTGCAAGACGTTCCGAACCATTTCGATCGTTCCGATAAAGCAACGGGTAAAAGCTGAAAAACATTAGTGATTTATCACAAAAATCTAGCGTATCATTTTTTCAAACATCCAAACACGTCCGTTTCAGTTGACATAAAGTAAAACACATTCTTTGGATTTTTTCAGACTTGAGCATGTGGATAAATGTTTTTAAAGTAACAAAAATATTGCAAAATCAATGTGTAACGCCAATTTAACCCAAAAACTTGATGATTCTTACGCGCTGCCAAAAAAACGTAACACAACTTGTAAATTTGAATTAAATCACGGCTGTAAAACAAACTTTTTCATACAATGTGCCATTGCACAGTTTGTTATGAAGGTTGGACCTTAGGTTGGTTTCCAAGTGCGACAGGTAGATGAAAAAGTGTTTACCATACCTCAGTGCAAACACATGTTTATGATTGCGTTTGGCTGAGGACAGTTTGATTCAAACCCAATTTTTTTGTTTCAACATAAAAGTCTCCACGCCTTGGCATTCTAACTAAGTTTTCTTCACTATGACCAAAAAGAGTTTGTTGAATTGAAAGCTGAGCCAAGAGCGGCCAAACTTTCGTTTCGTACCAAAACAATGGCGGCTTAACGATGTTTTAACTCGTATAAGAAAACCTTCATTTGCTTTCCGCACACTGCTAGCAGCTTTTTGTAGTGAGTTAAAATTGCTTTTTCTCCGTTTCCAATGTTCAGATGTGGCGTTACTGCATCAGCAGGTCTTGGAATCTTATACACAAATCGCTGTAAACATTGTTTGCACAAAGTTTTACATAAATAGTGTAGACTTCCTGTTGTCATCTCACAAAGACAGCTGAACTTGCCATGACCTCATGGTGACATCACACTGCCAATTTCAAATGTAACGACACCTGTTTTATCAGAAAGAACACAAAAACAAGCATCTTATGAATTATTATGTCTTAAATGACTCCCCAGCGAAATCGATTATGGCCGAAATTTGCCCCAAAAGTCACTTAACTGGATTTCGCGGTTCGAAAAGGGTCCTTACCTGCAATTGCAGATGATGTAAATTGTGACGTTCAGACAAATTAATAGAGCTTGTATGTTTTTCATATTTACGAAGTCCAAAATACTAAAACATTTGGAATATCTGACAGTGGCGTAGCCAGCCCAAAAATTTTGGGGGGAGACAAAATGTTTGATTTTAGACGAATAACACTATTTTGCTTAGAAAAACGCCTCTCGAAGCACAAAATGACTATATTTTCTAAACATTTGGGGGTTGCCATGGTCTCTTTGCCCCTCCCGCCCCGGCTACGCCTATGATATCTGAACGTTGTCTGAACCTCACGCGC
>JGI24022J15233_10002891_pt1 | contig 16560 bp, 12 predicted proteins | sample Ectturendosymbi2_FD_15233 | JGI IMG/M metagenome (IMG submission 15233)
TAGGGGAGCAAGCCCGCCAAATCCCCCCCGTGGCGACGGGACTGGTGTGTTCCACCGTTTTTTTTAAATTTTTTTTGTACGGTAAACCGAGAAAAACATTTGTCTTCCTGCTGCGCGAAACAAGTGTTGTGACACGTTTTTTTTTCTCGAATGACACACTCTCCTGTATTTGCCGGAGATAAAAACCTGACTCAGCAGCACCCTGTGTCACTTCATCTGTGAAACGCATGTCGGCATCGATATTGAAGTTAGGAATTTCGACAAAAGAAGTGCCCTTGTGCAAATCCTTCCATAGATCGTAACAAAGTTGTCACTACCAACAATTCCATGATACTCTAGGACCAAGGTTGTACAATCTTATCGCTATTGTCGGCCGCAATGAGTCTAATAAGCGTTTTTTAAATGAAAATTACGCATTGTAATGTCCCATTTACCCGTGCGTAAAACGGTAATGAAATGTTAAATTTCTTAATCAATTCCCTACAAGCAGTTTGCGAAACATCTATCAATGACTCCCTTGGTCTTATATGCTCCTAGATGAACCTGCAAAATCAGTAAACTCGCTGGATATCATCGGCCGTAGTCCCGATCCCAGATTGCTGTCTCGCTTCAGGGTTCGGCACTTGTTCTTCAAATACTTCATTCTTAAACGCTGCTTCGCACACGGAAGTGTTTCCGAAAAGAACGAGAGCATTTCTGTCCAATTTTTATAGCTTTGGACATCCAATTGCTCGTTTCCACGTGTCCAGAAGATTTTCTTCGTCTTTTTAAACTTCTTCACAAGCTGCTAATTATTCTTCAACTCCACTGGTTCCATTTAAAGGTGCTGTGGTTCAACTCTCGGTCTCCGCCAGATATGGTAAAGCAACGAGTATCATTGTTCCTGAGATTGTCTCATAATCTTGGAAACGGTTGACGAATTCCTGCAACAGCCCATCGAAAACGCCAGAAGAGGGCGATTGGTATTTCGTCAACGTGCACTTCTTTGCTTTCAATCGGAGCCGTCAGTTGCATAAAATAGAAGAATTTACGCTGTTGGAGATGACTTCTGAGGAGACGACATTTTTTACGGAAATCTTGTACATATTTCTTGCGCAGGAAAACCTGTTGTTTTTTGCCCTCGCAGACTTGACATGGGTCAGAAAATCCACCCGAACCGCTGGAAACGGCGAGGAAGTCCTTGTTTTTCAAGGAATAATGTTCGACTATTTCCTTGCGCAACAGCAGCACGCGACGGGATGTTTCTCCCTGAGACAATCAACGAACGGCGGATTTATAAAGATGCTCCTCAGCGGATGACGCGCTCGAGTGCACGCAGTTTCTCCTAAACTGTCAGTGATGAAGAGGATTGACGCGAATGAACGAAACAATACGATTCACGTCCTTCCGTGCGTTACTTGAAGCAACAAATCTTGTACGGCTATTTTCCTCCCAGGTGAACGATGATACAGCAAAGGTTGATGAGCTGATTATTATCATGCTGCTCGGATGCGCAATCTGGAAACCTTGTTTGTTACCCGTCATTGCAGGCACGCCGCCCGTGCGGATGCCACGAACGTTTTACGGATCTAATCCAGAGTGAACGCAGGCATTCTTAACTTCAACAAACACGCCTTCTCTCCGTCAGTGCGAGTGTTTCCAGATAGAGAAGACCCTCACACAGCTCAGAGCTTGAAGACAAACAACGAACGAAGACTAGCAATTGCCCTGAGTCGTTGGCTTCCGTTGATCCGTCTACAGCCAGCGCGAATATACTTACTTCCTTCTCAAACCTTGCCTGCACAGAGAGAGAGCTTCAACTGCTGGGCGACGTCACATTGCCGGCGTTACTTAGCAACACGCGAGAGAGCAATCGATCAATGAATCAGTTTCCTTAACAGGATTAATGGCTTTTTCACAAGGTCCATGACGCATCGCTTTACAAGCTCCCCGCCGGAATAAGACTTCCCGCAACACCAAGATGATATGCATCTCTGTGGGCAGTTTCACAGCGATTAGTATTGGTCTTAAACGAAAGTAGATATGCAAGATATGCGTATCTACTCCCCGCGCACACTTTTTCAAATTTTCTGCACAGATCTTCCTACGCTTTCAAATTTTGCGTAGGTGTGTGACATGCAGGGGTGTAGTGCTAAAAAAGAACGCACCCAAAAAACTAGTCATTTTCAACAGCGCTTCAAACTAATTTTTAAATCAGTATTTAATGAAGTATTCACTTTCATTACGCTACAAACGAAAACATTCAGTCTTTTAAGGTGCTGCGCAAAAGGTAGATTGTACTTTACGCGACGTCTGGAGCAACACACACAGGAAATCTGTGTAAAAGTATACATATTCATGTCAGGTTACTACGAAAAAAGTGTGGGAACGCCGATCCCACGCGATATCGCCCTTGTGACGTGTTGCAAAAAAATTTTTGCTTCGCATTATCCCCTTGATCACAGTCTTCACAATTCGGCCGCATATGAGACGCACGGAATGTGTTGCTGTCTCCAGCATGAAGTAACCTGGCTCCCATTTGGAATTAAACTCACTTTTTATTTCGATAGTGCTGTTATCTGTTTCAAGGACATGAAGAAATGCTCAGAAGTTTTAAACCGTTTACAGAAGCAGGGCAGCGCCCGCACCAGGGGGGAAACAACCGGGCAATTTCCCTCCCGAAATTTTAAAAAACATGTTTAGTCATTAGGTACATTATGAAGTTACAATCGTTTTCCCTTCCCCCTGAAAATATCAGCTGATTGTGGGCCTGGCAGAACGAACAGGCAAGCCATCCTACAAAAACATAAAAGTCTCAGAATCTGGTTACTCACAACAAGCTTAGATTGAGGCCTTGACCGCGATTCATCGTTTTTGTCGCACTACACTACTACAGCTTTGATTCTTCGCACACCACTACTGCTTTAATATTTTGCCGTTAACTGCTTATGTATTCAAACTATAGCTCGCCTATTCTTTCCGTAATTTTTTATGACGTCACGTTGTTACGCTATGTTTCGCCGAAGACCCACTGCTGGAGAAGAACTTCTTGACCTGCAAGCTGCAATGTAGAAAACCTGAGTTCAGTCTTTCTAATCTAGACCAGTTTCAGAAGCCAAATATCCGCACGCAGTAACCAAGGAGTTTATGAATGCACAGCCGCCGTAACTTACATTTTAAAAACATGTGCACGGCCACATAAGTTATTAACCACGTCCACAGGTGGCGCACAACCATTGTAGGAAAAAAGAGTTCGCTGATTTGAAAACCATTGCTGTTGGCTGTCAGTTTGCTAGGCCTGCCTTGAGGTAAATTGCTGCTGTGTATTTGTACGAGCAACTGAGATCTTTTGCAACGACTCTGTGGATGAACAAATTACGTTTCCACTCGCGCTGTTTACCCCAAACAAGCGTGCTTACTCCCCACTACCATTTTAACTAAACCGTATAATGTGCGTGTTTGCTTTTTGATCGTGCAAAGGTCGTTTGACGGCTTCCATCTCCTCTGCTGCTCCTGGGACGGAACTGTGGCGTACGTGGAGTTCAAAGAGTCGGAAATCGGAAAGACTTTGACGCAAGAAGAGAAGGTTGCCGCGAGATTTGGTGCATTTGTGTCGTTTTTTCTGCGCGCTTCAAGAGCGAAGCATTGTCTCAGGTTGTGTTTAAAACGTTTGCGGGAGTTATCGTGTTATATTTTATTTTATGCTGCTTGAAGAAAAAAACACGACAGTACCGAAACTGTGTCGTCACAAAACTTACTTGTTACGCTGGCAAGCTCCAGCGTAATTTAAGCGAGCACTCGTCGCACAGCGTGCTATTCTGAAAAGGAAAGCAAAGCATCCGCGCCAACACCTACGCAAGTCGTAACAAAGTGTGAAGTATCATGAGTCGTTTTTTAAAGGGCCTGAATTCCTTGCGTTTTGCTTCGGGGTAACGAATAGCTTGGAATTGTTGAGACTTCCGTTTTGCCGCGTGCCATGCTGAAGTCTTGAACATCGATTTGATCCAAGCTTGGAGACGAAAACCGCTTTCTGCCGATATCGCGATTTCTCGCAGCTGTTCAAATCCTTTCATTTTTTTCCTTTGCAAATTTGCCGAGTGTTGTTTTCAAGAACAAACTGCACAAGGACACGTACGGCAAAACGTCGTGCATTGTGCAGCAGCCGCTGATCATCGAGAACCCGGCCATGCTTGCCATTCAGCAGAAAAAGACCGGCGCTGCGACGACGACGCAAAACGGGGTGGAAGGCAAACCGTTCGCCATGCCCAGCAACTACCCGGTAACGTGTACTATCGGTTGGGAACCCCGTGTCCTGCTTGTTGTGTTTGTTTCGCTATAGTGCTTGCAGCCGTAGTGCTGCATTATTACACGTCGCTGGCAACTCGAAAGAAGTTGCCTTTCAAACGATCTCTGAAAGCTCGAATTATGCCAAACGTTCGAAGAACGCTTAACTTCGAACCAAGCTGTTGATCGGACCGTGGTGAAGCATACCGTCCTGGTCGTGGGCCGGAAGCGTTGGTTCGTTTTTTACTCCTGTTTCAAAAAGCTTCCGGCACAAGCCGAACTGTCCCGAATATTACACCCAAAAATTACTGCGTCGTGGTTCTCGTCGGGACCGCGCGATCTGTCATTGTCATATCGAAGATGCCTTGCGTATTGCTTCGGCTGCATTGTTGTTTGATGCCTACCCACCCCCCGCTAGTTCCGAGTTTGCACGTGGCTTGGCTTTGATTTACGGTGCAACCGGATGTAGTTAATTTGCATAAAAGCAGCCGGGCAAGTGGGCGTTTATGGAACAGTCGTGTGGCTTCGTTGTGACATCTGACAAAGTAGACTGGCACAGCAAGGTCGTTTTTTTCAATAATCTGCCACCGAACCTGTGCGCTCTCCAGGCTGTCGATAAGTTGCTCTGCCACCAACAGCCATCGTTCGAAAAACAGTTTCCCGCCGTTTTTTTTGCTACTGATAAGAACAACGATAACACCTGGGAGGGCTTTTCGACGCTGGCAAGGGCAGATTATCCAGCACTCGAATGCAGAAGTGTTTCTTACTTTGCTGTAGGCGTGCTGCGAGAGTGGGTCAAGGGCCTGATTGAAAAGCGAAGCAGGTGTGTTTTTTCAAACGAACCGCTCAGTAGTAGGACTACATGCTCGCTTCTACTGTAAAAGGACGTAGTTGAGGCGAAGAAAATGGTCTAATCGTATTAGTGGGAGGCTTTTGCTTGTTCGGCGGCATTGAGACTAGCTGTGACGTGCATTAAATAGTGAAAGATAAGACCAACCACAAGAAGTTGTTCAGGCTTGAGTTTCTTACTTCCTGCAGTTCGTGAGCAGAGCAGCTATTGAAATGTTTCAATAACGAAACTTTAGTGCAATTCAATGCGTTGGCTCTCAATGCCTTCTTGCAGCACAAGTTAGTTGCCGGCAGACGATTTAAGTGCAAATGCGTCCCAGTTTCTGGCGTCAAGTAATATCGGTTGTGTGATGCCAAGACGACGGAAGAGGAGCGAAAAAGTTACGTGGCAGATTTTGATTTAAGTCCGACATAACCTGGTGTTGTGCGTGCTGCACAAGGAAAGTTTTGCCGCTTTTCCAGCTCATTATTGTTACAAGGTGTTCACATACACGGATTTTTGACTCTTTTATCGTTGTTTTTTTCTCCTAATTGTTGCACTGTTTCCCTGTCTTGAAATAAAAACGAAAAATTATGCTGATACATTAATCACTTCTTGACATAGGCTGCAACTGTACAGTTCAACTTAATTCGTGCAGATCCGATGCAAATCCACGGCTTTAGTGGGAGAGAATTTTTCAGGGGGGGTTGCTCGCTGTGATTGTTACTGTCAAAAACGTGTCTGCAGTGCTGGTATTCTTTGCAGACCAAGCAGATTGAGACGCGGACAGCTTCCGGAAAGCGAAGAATTATCCCGATCTTCGTTGCTCCTCAAGAGGCACTGGGGTGAGTTTTAACGAACAGTGCTTTGATACTTTATCTCGCTACTGTTGGCTTAGTATGTTTTTCCTGCAGAAGTCTGACTGTGGGTCGCGAAGTATTCAAGACAAGTATGACTTGTTGGGAAATTTGCGTACGTTGCACTCGTTTTTGTTGACGTCACGACCACAGGCATTCAGGATGAAAATAAATATCGCCCTGGCAAAGTTCTAAGAATGTTTCATGTGAAAGACACACGTTCTCTGACAGTGACAGCAAACTAAGGGGCGTTGGTACAATTACCCCTGAAAGACCACTAACGCGTACCTGTAAATTTACGTGTAAGGCTTTATTGCGTTGGTTGGTGATGAAAAGCTCGTTGCCATGTCCTGCGAAGCGACCTGCTGTGCTGGATAACGCGTGACGTGGCCAACGAGTAATCGTTTGTTCTGTTGTTATTTGTAAACGCCTGTGGACAATCAGCGGGGCAAGCAGCAATTAATTCAGGTGACCCGTGCAAAAAACGCGTATCTGTCGCGCAGATGAAGCTTGAAAAACATGCATCAGGGAAGAAGTGCTTTCGCTGTCTAGGAAATGTATAACCAGGGCTTGCGCAAAAACCGCAGTAAGAAAAAAAATTCGTCCAATCAATTGCTGGAACAACTACGTCTTTACTTGTTAAGCGTTTGCAAGAAGGCATAAGCTTGTTTTCCGTTCGTCTTTCCGTTTCTTTTGTTCCACTTTGCTATGGTGTATGAACGAGCTGAGCAGGAAGTTATGTCTTCGACTTCACTCGCAGCGGAATTCCGAGGCCTTTTGGTTCGAACACCGGCTTCGGTCGACCACCGTCCTCTTCGAATTTGCTCAAGTTGTCTGAAAAGGTTTGTGTTGGCACGGTGTCTGTTTGTTAACGCACACCGTGGTAATGTTGATGACAGCGAGAGGTGACGTCGATTTCGCGCTGACGGCTCTGACGCGCAAATAAAGCGTTGCCGAATGTTTATTTTCAAACCGCCAAGCCACCAGTGGCCCGCAAGCAGCTGCAAGAAAACATTTAGCGGAAGCACACGTGCGCCTCTTCGTGGTAGAGAGTATAGAGTAATTTCCGATGATTTAGATCAGCGCGCAAGTTTTTTTTCGGTTGTTTTTACTAAACAGATCATAACGTTATGAGTAAAATAAAAAAAAAAAAAACTTCACGTGCAGGTGACTTTTGTTGCGCAACTCGTATATAGTGCATTTTCAAGTCGCAATTTTTTGAAATACATTCTCCACCAGAAGTCAATTTCCTGAGTGGTGTTTTTGGTTTAGGAGTCTCCAACAAAAAGCGTTGCAGAACCAAAGAAGCAATCTGCTCCGGATGTGACCTCAACCGACACCCGGGCTTCTCAAAAATCTTCCTCCTCTGAAAAAGGTAGAATTTTGTTTCATTGCGCGTCGACTTGACTGCGTAATTTGGAATTTGCAGAAATAGGGCTCGTTTGTAAAATATAAGTCTGTGATGTTTTTTTCGCTGCTGTTAAGCGTCCGTTACAGCAAAAACTATTTTTACCAGATGCGCCGGCACAGCAAACGCCGCTTGTCAAATCCACTGTGGGACCAGTTGATTCTCGATTCAATACGCGGCAGGTTTAATAACCGTTGCACCAAAACAACACATCTCTAGGGTAAAAATGCAATTGATTGCTGTTTATTTATTCAGAAAAAGAGCAATTGTTTTTTTCCTTCAAATGTCTTTATGAAGTGACCGTGCATTTCTGACTTCATAGCATTAAGCATATCCGTGTTTTAAAATGCTGTTCTGCCGGTCCCAACCAACAAAACTGCTTCAGCGGCAATGAAAAAAATGTTCGAAGACACTCCGACTAGATGGCAAGTAAAGTTCTTTCAAACGAAACCATTGTTTGTTCACAATAAACAGCAAATCGCCTGGAAAATTCAAAACAAATTTACCAAACTGAGTTTGGATGTATTAACCGGTGCATGGTGCCCACGCGGTATTGAAAGTATTGAAAAAGTAGTAAGTTTTGAAATCGGTTTTCAAGACCTTGAAGAAATATTGAATTTGACCAAAATTTGAATGAAGTATTGAAAAAGTGTGGAAATTCTAAATTCAGCCATGTGTTTATTTAAATTGTGTTCTCTAACGCTGATGATAGTTCTGCATGTTTTTTGCATTGTGTTCCATGACTAAATTTTCGAAAAATGAAGCTAAATGATGGTATTACAGTCTTTCAATTTAGTATTGAAAAGGTATTGAAAAAGTATGGAAAATAATTTTTGAAAATGTGTGGGAACCACTAGCGTACGGAGGGGGGAGGCCACTGCGCCATGGCCACCCCTCAGACCCTAAAAATAAAAAAATGTAAAAACAGTATTGTTTAAAACTTGCTTCCAGAATGCACAAAAATGCGTATTTTTCGGTGTAATTTTGCAAAATTTTCCCGGGAGCATGACCCCGGACCCCTCTAGAATGTTTGTGCCTTCAGCACTTCCCCTTAAGTTTATTTGTGACATCACACGATTGTGACGAAAACTGGGCCATCCCTCGGAAATTTTCTGCGTACGCCACTGGTGGGAACCATGCCGGTGATTTTACAAAACTGAGTCTATGCATCGGAAATTAGTAGGAAAATTTCGTACCCAGCTCCACTGGATTCAATAGGCGGTTGGATTTACTGTCCGCGGATTTTTTAAGCGGCTTTCGCTGTTTATGTCATTGATCCAACTGCGCTTATCATCCCATACTTGTGTTGGTATCGTCCTTATGCGCCAACGCCATATGTCCGTAAAGATGAAAAACAAACAGGAAAAGGGCATGCCGTGTCAGTTCTGCAAGTCTTGTGGTAAGTTCGTCGTATTTCCTGCAATGCGAGGAAATTCTGCGCAAGGCAAAATATCACAGCTCATGCTACCTTTATCAGTGCCACAGAAACACAAAGTAGCTTATGTCGTGTTTCGAAAGCTCGCATCTGTTTCTGGTGAAAGAGCGCCACCTATAAAGGGACGAGCCTTACTGACGTCACCTGTTTTTTTAACCTGTTTGCGTTTTTTTCCAGAACCCACGAAACAAGCGCCCGACGCAGGTGACACTGAAACACCAGCACGAACTGGCGAAGTTGCAGATCAGGTAATCAGGTTGTGTGCTGTTGATTGTGTCATTGACATCTTTCATTATACGGGTTATGCTTCTATCTACGCGACCTTGAAGAAGCCTGCACTTCTCCTTTTGTCCGTTTGTCTTGGCGGTTTTTCGGCGAAGCACCGGAGTGTAATGGGGCGGGAACGCGTTCCCACACTTTTTTCATAGTAACCTGACTTGAAGATTGTGTGTTTTTACTCAGATTTCCTGTGTGTTGCTCCACCAGATGTCGCCTAAACGAACAACTGACAAGCTATCTCTGGCATAGCACCTTAGCATAGTTGTGTACTTACTGATAATGGCTAGTTTTTGAGTGCTTTCCCACATCTATCTTTTTACCACCCTACCCCTGCGAATCACGTTAAGTTTTCAGAAACTTATTCATAGAAATTTGCATTTTCGAAAAAGGAAAGAGAAACACTTTTCGTGCCATTAGCACAGAAAAAAGGTCATAGAAGTGAACAACATCATCAGGGCCGTGGTCAAAACAACCGATGACCGTCCTCATCCAGCTTTCACTTAACTCTTTCTCTGTTAATTTTCCGGCCAGAGCTTATAACAGCGGCTCCCGCCTTTGCATACTTAATCCCAACTAGCGTTATTTCACTCACGCGTAAACACCTGTATATATTGTTTCTATTTTTTGTTATCTGCAGAAAAAGAAAGCGGTACTGGACAGCAGGTTGTGCGAGAAATCTGCCGAAACCGTCACTTCGGACGCTGTCAGGAGCGTACAGTTCGCTGCCACGCCTTCCTCGGCCAAGTAACGCAGCCTTCTCTTGCTTGATTAACATACGCAACGTTTCAACACACGTACATTTTTCCTAACGTTTCAACACATGTAAATCTTGCGTGACGTTTTAACATACGTCAAAACAGCAGGTGAACCTTCAAAATCTTTTTCAGGACGCCCGACGAAAAAGCGCCGCAGGATGCTCGAGCGCCGGCGGCGCCTTCGAGCAAAGCGCCAACGACGCCGGCGATTTCTCCCCGGCGACCGGGACGTCCTCCCTTGCCGCTGAAGCGAAAGATGAACGGTCCGACCTCGCCCCGGAAGAAAGGTTACAAGCACGTGAGAAAAGACCAAACCAAAAGCGTCACCGTGACTCGGGACAGGTCAACAGTTCATGAAAAGCAGCAGACGGTGGAGGAGGTGGAACAGGTATTGGAGACTTGCTTGACAAGAGAATGCCCGGATTTCTTTACTATTGAAAATGCCCGAGGAAGTAGTCGTTATGATTGCTTTCGTTATTACGAAAGAAAAGAAACACATAGTGTGTCTTTTGCTTGTATGGAACTTGTTTGTATCTTCTTAAAGAAAAATCGTCTGTCGATATAGACTTTCAACTGCATGCTTGACCTGCTGGTATCACTGTTGAATGCGAAATGTCGGTAAAGCTCAACTTGGCACTATACTGCACTTTTTTGCAGACAAGTGCTGGGCAGGGTCCACATAAAAATTAATTATTTACACGGAGAGCGGTTTCTCTAGCGCGGACAGATGTTTTTGTCTGTCTTTCGTCATCGTTGCTGATGAGAGTGTTGCTTGGCCGGGATCGGCTTCTTTCGCTTCTGCACTTGTGGCTCAACCAACTCCTCCAGGAACTTGCTGATAAACTTTGTGCCAGAGATGACCCCATTGGTTATCTGTTTTTGGGGAACCCAAGCACTTTTAGCAGCCAAACCCAATGTGTTTTGGAAACTGTGTAGTGGCCAACTTCATGTACCAGTTATACAATCGCTTTTCTCAGCCATTCGGTCAAGCACATCGAATCCGTATTCTGTCGCATCATTGGAGGAAACTTTCTCTAGTGTTTTCTTCGCGTCGTCAGCTACTGTAATATCCTTGCGTATTTTGCTAAGTATCAGCACATGCTTGTTCACGCCTTTTCCCGGTGCACGGTTAGGGTAGTTACCTTGGCGCACATTTCTTCCTTTATTCAGTTAAAGGTTCAATGAGCTGAATCAGAACGCGATCAGAAACTGCTCATTCAAGGAGCGTGTTTCATCCTTTCCCAACATAAGGAAAACCGTTTGTCAGGAATCTGCTGCTTTTCTTGTCCACAGCTGTCCAACATCATTGCCCAAACTAATCTCACTTTGATGCCAGAAACTGGACGAAAGGGCAGTTGGTCTTTGGTTGGAAAAAACTGCTCGATGACTGATAAAGCTCCACATTTATAACGTGCACAACAGTTATTTATTAAGTGGTTCCAGACTTCAGAAAACAGAGCAAATTTATCGGCCTGTAGCCTTTGCGGACGATTTGGTTTTGCATCAAAACATTGGACAGGAGAATTTCACGGAATCGGTTTCAAGATAAACAGCTTTTTTGCACAACGGCACATCCCCATCTTCAGTCTAAATATATCATGCAGAGGTCAACTACGCTTTCATTCTACTGCCCAAACATCCTGTACATACAGCGATGAAAACCTTGCAGTTCTTCAACAGTAAGAGCAAACAAATGTCACAGTAATGTGAAAAACTTCTCTTGTTGTAAGGCATCTCGCTATAACTGTATTGCTGCTTCCCAAGCGCTGTTGCACCAGACTGTCAACCGCAGCTTAAAAAAGTACGGATTGAATGAAAAGGCGACCGCCAGTGCTCAGAAAACTGGTGACAATGGTTTCTGCCATGAAAACTCAGCTGGTAGTCAAAATGACTGTCTCGAGCATTAAACAAAATCTGGCCACATGGCCCAGAAATAATAGAATTTCAAATTGTCACTTCGTAATCCACTTTGAGCTTACAGCCTGACTGAAAGCCACAGCAGGGTAGCCACCTAGAAACAATAGCAAAAAAAGATGTGCTAACTTCAACGCATCCATGTGGTCTAAATTGGGCATTGTAACGTCAAAGGGCCGTTGATCAACGCCCTTTGTTCCTGCGGCGCTAGCAGGACGCCGATGTCGACAACAAAGAAGCGTGGCTGGTCCGTCATGACTGAGCCCGCTCATCAATTGGAGCGCACGGGCGATGGATGCAACAGAGCTTAGTCAAAGTTCCGCTCCAGCAATTCCAATTGCTTCTGAATTATACTTTGAACTGGAATGCTACCAGAATACAGGGCCTGGATTTAACCAGGGTTGCGGAGTCGGAGGAAAAATGTCCGACTCCAACTCCGGCCTTTCCAAAATTTCCAGCTCCCGACTCCGACTCCTTAACATAAAGGGAATGAAATTTAGCTGTTAAAATAAATGGAAATCGTGGTGCACAGCAAGAAACCTCTGTATCAACAAAAGTTTCTAAAGAAATTGTACCATTTCAATAGGAATCCCCAATTTAGGAGTGTGATGTAAAAATGATCCAATTGGACATCTGGATTCGGACAAAAAATCCGACTCCGACTCCCAGTATTGCTATGAATCCGACTCGGCTCTACTAAAAAATCTCCGACTCCGCAACCCTGGATTTAACAAGCGTCGATTGTAATGCACTTCGAAAAGAATAAAGTTTCCTCCCCTAATCTTTGCGAAAATAATAATTTATCCTGCGGCGGCTGCTCCCTCCCCAAACTCCTATTTCTCATATTCGATTCCAGGTCAGGCGAGCTTTGAAGGTTTCGTCGGCCCTCGATTCCAGGTAAAATCAGAAAGTTTCGATCTCAGATTGATTCCGAGTCAACCCCCTCGCCGTTGCCATAGCATCACTTATGTGGAGTTAGTTTATCACGTTTGTTTCGCACGTTGGCTTCGCGCGTTTGAGTAATGGTTGGATTTCGTTGAAACTACTGATGACTGCGACGGGCGACATGCTGAACGAAAAACGCAGCATTTCCTGCTCGCGTTTTTCAGTGGGTTTTGTGAGATTGCGGCCGCATTCGTTTTAATGCGCGTCCGTTGCTTTCTTGTTTGTTCATTAATTTGCATTTTGTCCTCGCATTGGCGCTGAAAGCCAGTGGCGTGCAGGTCTATTTAACGACTTCAGCGCAAGTTCATGAAAAGAGCTTCGGGCCATTGTTGCAATAGAATACCGGCGAAGTTAAAGATGTAGGGAGTTTGAGCACAGAGAGGGCAGAGAAATAGCGAAATACGAACGTGCTGTGCGTTCGTACACACGCCTTGCGAAGAAAGCAAAGTCAAAATGTGAAGTTCTGTTGCAAATATGAATTCAAAGCAAGAATCGTAACGACCAACGTCTTCGGTTCAACGTAAAAGAAACAGCATCACATTCTGATTAGTTATTTGATGCGCGTCTGCGTTTGCCGCTCAGCATAACCTTGAAGTCTCCGATTTAGGCTCACCAAGCTGGCCCGAGGACACAAATCGGCCAGTCGCGACCAACCCTTTCTCCCAAGAAGCTGGCCAGACGAATCGCGGCACAGGTGAGCATTCCGCAAATCTTGTGTGATTTGTTTAATTGCGGATGACGTCACTGGACGATTAACTTGCGGAAGTGACGTTAGTCGCTTAAGAACGTTCTTAAACTGGCCAACTTTCCTGAAATACTTGAACAGCTTTCAATAAACGTTTGAAAAGGGGTCGTACGCCTTCGGAAAGGTCATGTATGTATCATACCGCTCCTGCTCGCTGCTGAACCAAGTCTGGGGCCAGTTACGAAACAAGATTAAGGGACACCGTTTTAAGCAGACTTCTGATGTGCGATTTCTTCTATTTTGATATCAATTTTTCTAAACGCCCATGTGTCGCAAACGCTACAATACGTATCATGGATACTATTAAATTGGACTTGACTTTGATTTTGTGTTGTTCGGTTCCAACCGCTGCAACTGCATTGCAGCACTTTTAAATCATTTAAACTTTACAAGGACTCATCTACCCCGCCTCTGGTGGTTACCATTGACAACGAGCTGACGTCTGACGAAAAGCCGGCGCCATTGTCGATGCACAAAGTGACTTGTGCCTTCAACAAACAAGAAAGGTGGAGAACCATGCTGTCTTCACCTGGCATTGCCGTCCATGTCAGCCTGTGAGTGTCAAACATTAAGCTTGTTTTTTTCTGTGTGTCAAAATTAGCCGCTTCTCACGGCGATACGCGTCTAAAAATTGTCGTTATGAACTGACCAAGATTGTTTGTACAAAACGAAAATTATTGGAATTTTTGAAGTAAAACAATAAATTATGAGTCTTTTTTATGACGAGCAAACAAAATTTATCACAATGTGAAGATGTTCTTAAATTTTAAAGTGCTTTTGATTCAAAGTTCGACGTGAGGGTCTAAATCTAAAATAAACCAAATCGGCGAATTTTTTCTTCACTTTTTGGATGTTCATCTCTACTTGCAGAAACGCAGTCGTGCATTGCCAACTCTTGATGTAGAAGTGCTTACTCGTGTAAGTTTTCATTCGTGCGAAGGTGTAATTATTGACATTCGTTAACTAACTAAAGATTTCGATTGGCGCACTTGCTGAGCGCTGCGAAAGATCACACGTGCCCGGCAACAGCAACGAAAAGTTTTCCTTAATCGAGAAGCAAACCAATGTGCATTTGGATCACCTGCGTACATGTTTTTGTTTTGTAAATCAGCGTCTTGCTCGCTGCAAGAATTTTCGTAATCGATAAAGTAACTGCTTCGGTAAAGCAAACTAAAGCTTAGCAGTTGCAGCAGACGTGACTGTGACCAGAGTCCGACCGACACATCGTCATGCCGGTACATGTCGGCCGATATCACGTTGATGCCGATGTGTCGTATCGGCAAAATTCCGCCGATATGTGTATATCTGCGCTATCATCGCCTCCATCATCAGTACCCAGTAAAAGAGTTTTCAGCATTGATGGGTTGGTTATGATCATAAAAATGTGTTCATTTTAAGGAGAAAATGCGAAAAAACTTTGCTTTCTGGACTAAAAAATTATCGTTCGATCATATTTTGCAAAAGTGCATAGATTTTCGTGGATTTCTTCATTTTGTAACAATTACCATTTTCTTGTGAATTGATTTAATGTGCACTGCAATGTCTTTAGCTATGGTTCGAGCAATGCAAAATATCGCCTTCGAATCGGCAACGAAAAGTATCGCAAGCGGCCCAAGAAAGTCTTATCGGCCGAGATTTAATCATTCGCATATAAATCGGAGACCTCGTTACTGCGGAGGACAGCAACAGGCCGCTCGCAGACCCTGATAATTAAGTGTATGGCAACTGAGGGTTTGGATTTTGTTGGAATCGGTTGACATCTTGTTAACTTTTTGGAGGATCAGTGGCATCGCAGTGGCGGAGGGGAGGGCTTTTGGGAGGAGTCGAACGCAACTGGTCGATATCACCAGTCGGTTGTGTTGGGGAATTTAAAGAATGCAAAAAATCGGCAACAAGCGCTGTGACTTCTTCGTGTGTCTGTGGCAACTCAACCAAAGATCCATACGCTTTTTGGAAACAGTTTAATGCACCGCGCACTCTGAAACTTCAGAGTGTTGCGAAACTTACTTCTACTCGCGAAGTGTCGAGGAAAGGGACCAAACCGTTGTCTTGCTCACAAGCGTATCAGGCCGAAGAAACAGCCTTCAAGGTGTACGATCTATCTTGGTGATCCCGATGTCGCGTTGTTGTTCAAACCAGTCGTTTCGATTCAGCGAAGTAATGAAGCGCAGATCGAAATTGCGTCAAACGCTATTTATTGCTGTTTGCAAGTTGTTGCTTGCTGAGTTGCGTCATTATAAATAATTAAATAAAATCGAGCTTATCTGTCCTGCATAAAGTCCCGGTGGTCAGACTTGGTCGAGCCCGCCACTCTGGGCCACATACAGTTGGGGAAAAAATTGCGCGCCGTTGTTTTAGAAATTAGAAAAAGAAAGTTCAATTATCTTTTACGTTTGCTTTTTAGTAAAAATAATTCGCAATCGATAGATATGCTATACGTCAAAGTTTCCAACATTGCGAAACTGCATTACACAATTGTTCATCCCTACTTAATGCTTCAGCTTCAGACTCATCCATGAAAAATGTTTTTGCGCTCACTTTCGATTGTTGCGCTAACCTTCGGATTCTTCGTCTTTTTTTGTTGCAAACAGGATTGCTAAGCCGATTGTACGATCTACAAACACACAAACTTGGCGAATTTAATCGTAACATATTCATATATGTATGAGTGTACGTTGTTTTACCGAACAAAGGTGTTTGTGCCTCGCCGTGCTTTCGTTTCTAACCTCTGCGAAGTGTAAAAAATCAACGAAATTTACGTGATATCATCAGCGATGAATACATGTACAAGAAGCAGATAAAGTAGATCTTCTGGTGATTTTTATTATTAGCCGACGTTTCGCCCACCTATTCAAGTGGGCTTCCTCAGAGCAATGATATACAAGACTTCGGCTCACGGAAGTTACGCGCTCAAACTCTCAAGTCGTGGTCAGTGCTTGCATTGTTTTTGCAGACACGCGAAAACATTCAGTTTGTCCGTGTGTTCTTCCCAGGCAAATCGTCGGCATCGCTTGTTACGATCGTTCTCTGCACATCGTTTCGACCACGTCCGGACGAAAACTTTTCCCGCCACTGTGTTCCGCTTCACCGATTGTGCAGGTGCTCTGCAAAGGTCACCATTTAATGGCGG
>JGI24022J15233_10002892_pt1 | contig 16555 bp, 10 predicted proteins | sample Ectturendosymbi2_FD_15233 | JGI IMG/M metagenome (IMG submission 15233)
CCAGACGGGCCCCCTATTTAAAATAGCCTAGGGCCCTGAAAATGAAAATTCACCTCTGACAGCCAGGGACAGGCGCAGGTGGAACCACTGTCACTGCCTAGCTGGGGTCACCTGACATATCAACAAGTTTCTTGGTCTGTGTGCAGGTTTGATCTGATTTTGGTAGTCCCCAATGTTAAGTGTACTGACCAGTATTTCTGCCTCCCACTTGCCTTTACTTCAATGCATAGCTTAAGCTATTGCCTTCTGAATGCTTGTGATTTCTGTATGTTTTGCTGTCCTTTTTTTGTGCAGTGTTACTTTGCTCATTAATTAACTATCTTGACCATCGCATAGCCTATGATGATACTACAGTGTCATGATATGTTCCACTTTGCTTCAAACTTCATTTTTGTGTTCATTTGAATGAAGTTCAAAGAAGTTTTTATCAGCCAGCCATTAACATACTCTAATCTATCAACAAGCACTCCAGTAATCAACAACACCACTTCAAAGTGCTGCAGCTGATAGTTTTTGTTTCAGAATTCCTGCCTTATTTTACAAATCCTAGTGTAACAAAACGGCATTTATAACTAAACCAAATTGTTGTTGTTTAATCTTCAAAACCGACCTTGATTTAATTAGTTGCTGCAAACAATGCTACACATGATCTAAAAAGGTTGAGCCATATTTGCATCAATTGCCACAAAGCCCACCTCCAAGTGGTAAGTCAAAAAAACAACAATATGACTCCCAAAATTGCAATAATCATGGCCAAAATTGGGCCAAGTAGTCAGTCTACGACTTGGGCCTATATCTGCTGTCAATGAAACATCCTTTGTTTGCAAAAATTTAACCTATTTTTTTGCAAGTCAAAAGATACTGTGATAGAACATTGAGATTGAGAAACTCTTCACTACGACCGCAATAAAACTCAAATAATTTCCATATCATGATGTCATAAAACTAAAAATGTGATATTTTCAGGTTTGGGAATAATTACTAATTTGTGTTTATTCATCCCTGGTGCACATTGTATAAAAACGCCTTAAAGGGATTATCATATTAGTTTCAGTAACTTACAAAATAGCTCTTTGTGTTGTTTTTGTTTACTAGCTGAGTCATATGAAACACTAAATCAATCAATAAAAGAAGAATCGCATGTTTCTCAACAAATGTTTATCAAACTGTGTAGGCTTGTGTTGTGTGCATTGCATTGAAATTGCCAAGTTCCACATATAATCAATCCCAAAATTTTATCAATTTCATAGCATAAACTAATGAGATATCCAATTTTGGAGAAAAGCAAGATAGAATAGGTCAACGTCGACAATCATTTGACATGATGGGGGCAGTGCTAGTGCACTTAATATTCGCAACAAAAAGCTTGCTTCTGGAGACAATTTCCAGGCATTTCTAGATTCACTCATAAATACAGAAAATTCAACCTAAACGATGCACCGAACTACAGATGAAAGGATTGTCATCAGCTAGGGCGCAAATGGATCATGGCAATTTGGCACTTGTTGCTGCATAACACATGTGCTCTATAGCATACAAACACACTTATAGCCAGTGCACTGTATAAAACTGAGCTCTATTCATGATATCCGCCTAACAAAGCCATAGGCGCGTTTCCTCGGGAAGCTTCCTCCCTACGCAACGTTTTCAATCAATTGAAAATGTCACGACTCCTTTGCAGATAATGCGAACTCTACAAATGATGACATTAACCATAAAAATTGTAATCGGTAGTTACAACGATAGGGGATTTCCTATTAATTTTTTTCTTTTTTAAAAATAACATTTGGCTGACTGTCGGGGAGTGAAATATATGAAGGTAATGGCTTGAACCAATCAGAGACCAGTATTCTGTGAGATCACGAGGGCCAGCGCAGTCAACTACCAGGCGTTCTTATGTCGCCATTACTCGATTGTACGGCTGTAGGCGGGAGATGTCAAAAGGCATGGGAGTTTCATTTTTAGTTCCCAGTGCGTTTCTTGCCCCGAAAAGAGCTGTCAAACCAGTGACATACATTTAAGACTTTCCTACACAACTTTGAGATCATTGGAATTGGGTAAAACTACTTGTTGAGGCAGTTGAGGAACAAGGTTGTACGGGGTGTTGCCTGCGTTGAGACGTGGCGAAGCTTAGCGGTGTCACGTGATTATTACCATTTCAGTTTTGGAGGGCGCTCATGCAGCAGTTGCGCGAGATATGTGCACCATGTGCGTTAGCACAGCATAAACGATGTGCTGAGTCAGGCAGTGGCAATGAAGGTGAAATCAGCACTCGATAAAAATCTGTCGCTAAAATATTTGGGCAGGGTAAGTCTCCCACCTGTGCACACAGTAAGTGTTTGTTGGGTACTGTGCTTCTCTTGTTGAAAAGTGTCTAGTTTTTTTGTATCCCAAACGGAATTTTTGGTTTCAGAGGTGAGAGGGTAGGGTTGTTCTTAGATTTGGTGCACACATGCCATCCAACCCATCACAGTGCATTGCGTTTGTTGTGACGAGTGTGAGCTTAAACCAAAAGGTTTTGCCTGGTTGATTACGACATGTAATGTTTTCACATATAAACCTGCATGCCCAAAACAATACCCCCTACCGGAAGTTCTGTTGAATGAGATGGCCTGCTTTTGCAGTGGTTGAAATAGCCTGATGTCTTTGTAATGTATGTTGTTCAATTGAAATGTCCTGGGATTATTTTGTTCATGTTTTTGAGGGTCCCCTTTCATTTGTTGCTTTTGATTTAGTGTTGTATTTACTTGCTTTTCCAATTTTTTGTTTGCATATGATACATTATGTTTATACTAATGTTATATATTGTGGGAAATTTGCTATTCTTGTTGCTTATTGTCTTCTGGTTGGTTATGATTCCCTGGTTGTGACTAAAAGTTAAAACGTTGTTACCAAAGACCACCATGCTCTCGGATATGCTCATAATGTGGGATTATATTTTGGGAGTGAAACAACAAGCTGCAAATGGACTTATTGGTGAATGGGATATTGCTGTTTGTTGCCTGACAAATTAATGGAGCTCCATATGCATTTGATCTTCTATACCTCATATTCCACAACCCTTACTAATGTATATTTGCATCTCAATTTGCATTCCTGGCAGTTACATAACCACGACCTGGAGAATTATTGCTCGATTCACCTCAAATTTTTAGCTAATGTGTGTAGGTATGACAAACATTTGTGTCAATTTTCATTGTAATAAACCAAGTACAAAAAAGTTATCCTGTTTCCCACAACAACTGATTGAACCTTGTAGCCTACAATTACAGACTATGTGCAAGTATGACAACAGACATATTTCCCTAGAAGGTGTTAATCAGTTTGTGGACATTTTTAATCTGAAATAAAGTGACCTTTTTATGAATGTACATGCATGATATTGCAAAGGGCATATAGCAATAAAGAACAAATGTTTGGTGTTGGAACTCAGGATGCAAAAAATACTAAAAATACATCAAACTTAAACAAGTGAGGTAAGCCAGACAGTAAGTTTGCAACCATGATGGGAGAACTTTTTGTTGTGTCAAATTACAGATGTGGAATCAGCATGCTTGATTAAACAAACATGCGTTGTTTCAAGTGACTTATAACACCGTATTTATTCATGTATAACACGCACCTTAATTTTTTGATTGAAAATTGGTATATGTATCCAAATAAGAATGTTACCAGTGAAAACACTGAATTGAAACTGGCAATGCTCAAACTGAACACAACATTTATGTTGCAACGTCGATGTCGTCCTTGATGCAACATTTTGTATTATTACATCATATAGCCTAAGTAGCGTTGAAACTGCAAACATCTACAGCGCATTGTATCCACAGATACCACATGGTGAAACGCTAACACGCCGCCTTTAAGCGCTGTCCCATTTGATAGAAGTTCTGGTATACAAAAAGAACTAGGGCCGCATTCTACATGCAGCTCATGCATCGTGCAACAACTCATCGAATTCTAGAAAAGCACAACCACTTGCTAAAGCTACCCAACATCGTGCAACACAGATACATTGGGAGTGAATATTAGGAGCATTGCCATTTTGTAACGAAGGCTTAAAGTTTTTTTATTTGACAAAATTTTTAGTCGCGCAGTCCGAGTGTGCCACTGGGTTTTTGTACCCCTGCACTATGTTGAAACAGGCTATATGAAATACACCGTTCTTGTGCGTTCTCTTGCGTATGACGTGTTTGTTATGCGCACCTGAACTTATGTGCCCTCTAGCGTATATAAAGGCATAAAAATCTAAGACCTCTTTTATAACGCGCACCTAACTTCACATTGGTGTTTTGGTATAAAATTTTGCACGTTATACTTGAATAAATACGGTATTTAGTGTATTGTTTAACATGTTAAGTGTGGTGCTGTGGTGTCCTGTCTCACAACTTAGTGTGCAAATCGTCACAAAGCAAATTTCACCTGGTTCAGTGGTTACCAATACCATTAGGTATGTAGTGCGTCTGGATTGAAACTGCCATGTGGTTTTCAGTTTGTCTTTTGACCATAATTTGTGAACTTGAGGACCATGACTTATGAAACAGAGGCGTTTGGTTTGTTTTTGACCATAACTTACAAACCCCTTAGTTACATAGTGCGTTTGGCATGAAACCTGTTATTTTTGGAGAGTGATTATAGATACACCTATGGATCTTGAAATTTGAAAACTTATTCATATGCCACTTGGGACATAATAGTAACGCACAACGAGAGTGCAGTAGGCTTGGCAGAAAGGAAGTAAACGTTAAAGATAAACCATAAACCTAACCTTAACTCTAACTGTGGCCCTAACCCTAAGGTAAGGCTAACCTAACGCTAACCTGTAGAGGTAACACGCAAGCCTGATGAAAAGTAGAGAAAAAAAGTAATGTCGGCAAAGTAAAAGTCGAACGGAAATCCATTGGCATAGCAGCTGTAACTCATAACCCCTAGGCTACAAGATCCACACCGTTTGAATGACAAACTGACCCTTTAATTTGAATTGCATCAGGCCAGGCGTATCTGTAGTCATTTCCTTTATTTTTTCTCGGTCATTTGTCAGTCATAGACTAATATTTTTTTTAAATGACTGAAAAAATTAAGTCATTTTGGTGAGAATGTTTGAAAATACAGGCTAATGAACATTAGCGAGTTTCAATACATTGTGAGACAAATGACTAAAATGTTTCAACAAAAAGAGACTGCAATGTCTCAGTGAACAAAAACAGTTTGAAACTGCTTTGTGGATTACGGTTTGTTTTTTTAACCATAACTTATGAACCAGAGGAGCTAGAAAACAAATTTCAGACATTATGAGAAAGCTTTATTTCGTATCACGTGCAATAATGCCATTTTTTTGCTTTTGCGAAGTCGATGTGACATATTACATGGTGGCAAACGCAGCTCCGTAGTTGGTACATCCTGTTCAAAAAATTTATTGCTAAGCCATTTGCAAACAACTTTGTTGAAAATCGGGTACTGTAATCAGTACAACACTTAACTGCTACTTGATGACAGTAAGCCTCCATTGCTTTCTTTGCCTAAAGAACAGGCGGAGAATGCAATGAATTCAACACCTTATCACTAAAACTGTGTGGTGTAGCGTTTTGAGCTCTCAACACTGTTTGTGTTGCTGGCGGTGAAGTTTGTGGATTTGTGGACACAACTGAAACCACGCTATCATCACTGTCTCTTGTCTGTTTCCATAGTTTGATCAACGTTTTCTGGTATAATTTGCCCACTGTTATAGACCTCTGTACTATCTTCAGCTGAAAGTACAGCACATTTGGTATTATCAGCATGATTGCTATCTGTGCTGAGTGGTGGTTCATCAACAGTTCATCACATTTGTCAAAATCACTGTCATTTGTGAGTGTCCTATTCATCTGAGAACTCATTCATCACCACTTGTGCCGCATGCTCAGCAATCATGTTTTTTATGTTTGAACCTAAAAATAAACTCTAGTTCACTTGAAATATTAAAATATAATTAAAAGTTTAACAGCACAAAACTAACTGCAAACCAACCAAATTGGCTTTCAATGTGAAACAATTTGTCAGAGCATGGAATTGTAGTGAGTGCTATGTATTGACGCCAACTTCCCTGCTCATTTCGTTATTTTCTGAGTTTGCAAACCTTTTTCAACAAGAAGAAATGCCTTGCAAGTACGTTAGACCAGTCACAAACCGCCTGCATGATCAATTGAATAGTAGATAAATGTTTCTGGTAGCATTTTCAAGTATATTTTATAATGTTAGATCACAGCTTGAGGCATATCATGTTATACATGTCACAATGCATAATGTCGCCATGTTGCACACAACATGTTAAGTAATGTTTAGCTTCCTTATGGATTACGTGAACACTTTCGCATCCAGGTTAATTCAAGCGGTTCGCACAACAACAGCTGGATTGCCCGTGGCTTTGCACGGGAATTTCTCCAGTCTGGTAAGCGCTACAGACCCGGTCAAAAGCTCAAAAGATTCGGCAAGTCTTGTAGTTTGCACTCGAAAAATAATTTGTGGGTTGTGGGTGTTTTTGTGAATGACATCATAAGTGAACTTTGATCGACTTCCTAGCATTTCTGGTTCAAAAGGTATGATCTAAAATAAACAAATCAATTGATTATCTACCGTATATACTTGTGTATAGGTCGCACTTTTTATACCAAAAAAATTGAGCCAAAAATTAGGTGCGACCTATACACTGGACAAATCCAAACACCTGTCCTCTTGTTAACACTTTGAGAGCCGGCGTACGATATAGTCGTATTTCGATTTTGGTCTAAAAAACGGCAGTTTTTGGTTGCCTTAACCAATGCCCTAGCTCCTCCGCCGATTGTGCTAGAGAGCTGTTCACGGGCTCAAACGGATCGGCCAGTCTTCCAGATGGCGCTTGAAAAAATTTTTTGGTTGGGGGTTGCGGATTTTTGTGAGTGACGTCATAACTGAAGTAGTTTTGGGATCATTTTGGCTCATGTTGCCTGGCCTAGGGCCCAACTGCTAGGCCAAAGTGTTTTGCTGAAGTTTTCATTGGAAACTAGGCTGGAGTCTGAGTCTTTTCAGCCTTTGATTGACTTTCTAGCGTTTCTGGGTCAAAAGTTATGATCTAAAATAAACAAATTAATTAATTAGCTAATTAGTAAAATATTTTTACTAACTTAGATCATTACTTTTGAACCCGAAATCCGAGCAGGTAATCCAAAGTATCAAAAGACTCGGATTGTAGCTTAGTTTCTAGTAAAAGCTTTTACGAAATACTACCATCTAACGGTTGGCATCCAGGGCTAGGCAAAGTGGGCCAAGGTGGCCTGAAAGTCCTCCACTTATGAAGTCACTGACATAAAAATCCCACCCCCAAGCAAAAATTTTTTTCGAGTGCAGACTAGAAGACCTGCCGCGTCTTTTGATGCTTCGACCAGGTCTGTAACCTGTACAGGAGCGGAGATGTTCCCATGCAAAACCACGTGCGTTTAGGCGTTTTTTTGGAAATCCCCAAATCCATCCGGACGCCAAAGTGTTAACGGATGTCCATAGAATCAGTCCAAATCAAATCCGGTTCACAAAAAAATGGGATTCTGTCTCGCTGATCAGATTAATTCGAAATTAAAATGTTACGGTTACATAATTTGACCTGTTGCATGCTAACACCAAATATATTCATCACGGTTCTTCTCTTCACCTCCCTCATTTATCACGCCGAAAAAAGGGCCAATAAGCTAACTGCGTTTTAGCTGTTCTATTTCACTCCCTTCATTTATCACGCTGAAAAAAGATCCAACAAGCTATCTGTGTTATAGCTGTTCTACTTCACTCCATTTATCACACTGAAAGAAGAGCCAACAAGCTATCTATGTTTTAGCTGTTCTGCTTCATTCCCTGAATTTTTTGTCAGATGTTCACCAGTGCAGAACCAAAGTTATTTTTCTTGGCGCATATCTACAGATTAAGGTGATATAATGATGCACGTCATTACAGCCCAACAGCTAATATTACAAGCGCGACAAGTCATTTCAGCAAGTTAGTGTGATCTATATACAGGTGTTATTTATGCAAGGGTGATCTATGTACAGATCAACCACAAATACCTACTTTGGCAATCGCAAATTAGTGGTGCGACCTATATATGGGTCAACCACAAATACCCACTTTGACAGTCATAAACTAGGGGTGTGACCTATCCACCGGTGCGACCTATACACAAGTATATACTGTAATTAGTCAAACATTTTTATTTAAAAATAGATCATAACTTTTGAACCCGAAACCCCAGCAGGTCATCCAAAAAAAGATTCTGAAACATTAACATAGTTAACTTAAAAAAGAATTCATTAAAAGATGATGCTGTATTCAACGTATTATGCCAACAGAACTGCATTGCTTCTGTTGTACTGGTACAGTTTTGTGACCTACACTAGGCTAGACAGGTAAACAGGTAATCTGTGATATTCACCAGAGAATTGAATGGACAAAAATACTGAAAAGGTGTGCTTAAGTTTAAGTATTTTGCTGAAAGCCTACTCAGTGAACTTAACAACAATTTCCTCCATTATACTTTTACTGGCTCATCCTAGATGCAAACGTTTACAGACTGCAGTCAGCGAAATCGCAGAAGTGGCGAAGCGCTACTGAGTGTTACCAGTGCAGGGATGTGGCATGACTAGAGAAACATGCAGCGACATAGGAAAATTTAATAAAGAAACAGTCAATTCCAGCGGCGTCTCTCCAATGCTCAGTGCATATCAGCCTTTACTGTCTACATGTCTGCTTGTCATGGAGTTTCGTTTTGATGTGATTGTGTATTATAACATAACTTAGGTAATAATAATTATGATATGGAACGTATCAAATGCTTGTGAGGGCTGCAGGTTCCCCACCCCTGGTTCAAAGGACAACAAACGTATATATACAGTATGTCAACTAGTTTCACAATCACTGGTAAGCAATCGCTTGTCACTGCACTGCTTCACTCTAAACTGGGCTTACATGTTATCCACGTAAAGTTAACTTTATGCTTGCATTGTGACAGGTTGTTCATGAACGCAAAAACAGTATTCTGAAACATTCAGTTACTTTGCACGACAACTAAGAACTTCATGTCGAGTAAAATGTGTGGACAGATGACACACGTAAAGCTTTACCACCAGTTGTTTCCAAACTTGCATCTATGATATGAAGGTCAAAACAAGTTTTATGCACACTGACTTGTTTGTGAAGTTTTATGCAATTTATCCTGTCCATTACTGCAGACACTGTGCATTTGTGATCGCACATTGCTAAAGAAGAGCCAAGGTCCACTTTTGAAGTTCCAGTGTATACTTGCATCACATTTGCTTGTGTTTGGCCCACAAGCAGTTCATAGCTCATGTCTTTCAAATATTTCTTGTTTGTAGAAGTTTTAGATCCACTGCAGACTTCACAATTTTTTTATGGAGCACTGCCCATATTCTCAACTACAGACTGGTGGATAGCTGTAAAGCATGTGGGCTATATGTTCCAGAACATGCTCTGCTGCCAAATAAAGATTGGACCTCATGAAAACACTGTGATGCATGTCTTTGTCAGATTCACAACCACTAAGAGAATCGCGGCGTCTGTAGGTGTTGACACTCAAATTTTTGACCCCTTTGCTATGGTCTGGTACTTGACATAATTGTGCAGGTCTAATGATTTCATTTATACAGTAATGGCTGTCAGTCTGCACCAAGTATGATATCAGCGCTCTTGCAATGGGGTTAATAATACCTAACACACATTACTTTTGACTGGTGTGGCATGGACACAAGGTTAAGTCAAATAATAAATGCCAGAACGAACACCTCGAACAGGCCAGCAACGAACTAATGAATGTGAAGTTGCATAGCTTCTTCCAATCACCTTTTGACTAAATTGCCATTGAATTTTAGGTTTATCAAAACCAGAATGTCTTCCACCCAACTGACAAATATGCAACAACATAGCAACAGGAGCTTAACATTGTTATGATTTGTGGAGGGATTATGCTTTAAGTAGAAGGCTCAACCTTTGGTAGCCTATCATGATAAAGGGAGTGTACTTTGAATCAAATGGCTTGACTTTCAAAAGCCGAGTAATGTGATATGTTGTGCTCAAAGTCAATTCACGCAGCACACATTTTTTACTAACTACTCACAAATTTACAAAGTTTATACTGTTGCTGTGAAAAATTTCCTGTGAGCATGTCAGATTTCTCTGGAATGACATCCCATATTCCCCAGTTTTTCCTGGCCTGGGCACCTTGTCCATGACAGACCTATTTTTACCAGGCTAGATGTGCTACTGATTCAAGACATGAAACTCTTTGGTGTTGATTGTTTTGTATTTTCATAAAAAAGTATAATTTTGCAAAGCGTGTCTGGAGATCATTTTAGTTTACTATCATAACCGTAGCTCATGATTTTTGTTCGTTGCAGAACTGGAGTATATTAGTTACAAGTGAAAATAACGCTGTGAAAAGTTAAAGGTTTTGTTCATTCAATACTCATGGTTTAACTGTCAGGTAAGTCTGTTTTACTCTGCCATCCCTTGATTTGTTTTGTTTTTGTAGCTAAAAGTAAAAGCTGCTTATTTGATTACATTACATGGCACTTTTGTTGCTGAGTGGTTTGCTCATGGCAATATCCATGGATACGGGTGGTTTTGGTGAGAAATTCAAATCACTGGTAGACATATTGTTAATTGTTTTGACAGTTGTTACAATACAACCTCCTTTGGCATGGATTAGGGGTGTAACTACTAGTATTGCTTAGTTGGCATGCCAGGTCTCTTTAACATCTGTGACAGCCTTGCATTTGAGAACAGCACAGTGCACATAATATTTCAAGAAGGTAGTCAGTTGCGTCACAAAGCGTCTTGCCTAATTCCAGAAAAATACAAATGCTTACACTAAGAGTGACCCAAGGTCGACAGAGTCGCTCGGGAACATCACACAGTTATATTGATTAAATGCAACTGTCTGGGGCTTTCATCACTGAAATTTTCATTTGCTCTCATTCTGCCTAACACTTGCATTGCTGTGTGTCAACAGTGACGTTACAATAAATGAGAAGTTCTTGTGAGAACTTGTCTATTGTTGCATAACGTATGTCACAGAGCAATGACAATGCCAGTTAGTCTTCCATGTACTAGGGTCGTTAATATTAGCCCAAGTTACTGAATGGTTCATCGTTTTAACACTTCGGCGTCCAGCTGCTTTTGTGGATTTCTGAAAAAAACACCGAAACGTATGTGGCTTTGCACGGGAATTTCTCTGGTCTGATAAGTGCTACCGACCCAGTCAAAGTCTCAAACGACACGGCAAGTCTTGTAGCTTGCACTAAAAAAAAATTGTTTTGGTTAGGGATGCGGATTTTTTGTGAGTGGCGTCATAAGTAGAGGACATTTAGGCCACATTGGCCCACTTCACCTGACCCTGGGCTCAAACCGTTAGATGGTAGTATTTCGCTGAAGTTTTTATTGGAAACTAGGCTACAATCCGAGTCTTTTGATACTTTGGATGACCTGCTAGGGTTTCAGGTTCAAAAGTTACGATCTAAAGTCATGAATATATTGGACTAATTAGATCTTAGATCATAACTTTTGACCCAGAAATGCTAGAAAGTTGATCAAAGGCTCAAAAGACTCGTCCAGGACTCAAGCCTAGTTTCCAATAAAAACTTCAGAGAAACACTTTGACCTAGCAGTTGGGCCCTAGGCCAGGCAACACAAGCCAATATGATCCCAAAACTATTTCGCTTATGACGTCACTCACAAAAAATCCGCAACCAAAAATTTTTTTTTCGAGTGCAAACTAGAAGACAGGCCGATCTGTTTCAGCCCTTGAACATCTCTGGTTATGTTGCTTGTGTGGTAGTACAAGGTTTTATGTGCTAATGCAGTTCACTGCACTTGGCATTTGCACATTTAAAATGTGAATAACAGTTAGAAAATTCATGTGCCATTGCTCTTTTGATGAAACAGTGTTGTAGCATGAAGTCACTGGGTGTTGACTTTGTTTTAAATAAAACTTGGAATCTATAATTAGCTTGTACTGACTGTATGTTAGAGAACCAACAATCAGTTTGAGGTAAAATTTGTGACTTGAATCATTTTGTTTTCTATGTTCTCCATTTGTTGACACATAATAAGTAGGCCATGGCCTTCTATTGCAGAAGCTTCTATTTAAAGTAATGTTGGAAAGACAAAACGCAAATTATTTCAAAAAATGTTTCTCACCACTATTTTTTCTAAATTAAGTCTATATTCACTAGTACCAGAGACAACCTGGTTGTAAGGAAATTAACATGTGTTGCCGTGATGTGAAATATTACATCCACTAGATAATTCATGTAGTCGAAACAACCATTTTAATGGTCCTGGGAGATTTGGCTGGAAATTTGAACAGGTGTATTTACTTTTGGCTCTCCAAACGTTTGTTTGCTAGAGAATTGCATAAGCTACTCTACATCAGCTTGAAGGCCCCAACATCTTAAATTATATGATTGTTTTGAGATACGTTATGTTCTATGAAATTTACAAATGTTTCACAAATATATTATATATTTTTTGTTTTTTTTCATTGTCAAAATCTATCTGTGGCCAGATGAAATGGTTTTGTGGACTGGATAGAATGGTTTCATTTTAGTCTTAGCTTGCTATTGGCCAGACTTCTATCCAGTAACTCTTTTATTGGTTGCACAAAAAAGCAACACTTGGCATGCTATTCCTTGTACAAAACTCATGCAAATTCACATTTCCAATACTTTTTGCTTGGTTTCACCCAAATTAAATCCGCCTTAGACAAATATTCACATGTTGCTGCAGGGATGTTCATGAAAACTGCTGTATTTACTAAAAATACTCTGCACATTGTCAAGGTATGTTTTAAATGTTTGGTTACATTTATAGGAGATGCTGCATGCTTATGTCTGATATGACGAATGGACGAATGTTCCGATGAAAGAATGGCTCCGGCCTTGCACGCAACGAACACTGGCGATGGTAATGAAAATTTAACCCGAAGTTACCAGTTGCTACCAACTCCTCTGGCAAGTGTTCTATCCTCAACTGACCAGGTTTATCAACATTCCGGTTTTGATAGTGCTGTTTTCCAACAGGTAACTTATTCTGCAAAAGTTCAAAATTTGCCCTGACATTGCTTGTCTCACTTACCAATTGTTTCAACGCATCTGGTAATCGTTTGGTATTTGATATAGCTGAATCGTTTCTCTGGGTTTCTTTTTTGCATTGTATGATCTGCATCATGATTCTATTTACCTGCTATTACATGATGTTTGATGTTTAGATGAATGGAGGTCAAACCATCTGTGATTCCCCAGTAACGGATGGTCTTAAAGCTGCCGAGCCATCTCTTGTAAAAAAAGTCGGATTGCATGAAAGCAAGTGTATTTTAGAACATGGTTCTCAACATGCCCCAGACACTGGAGAATCAGGACGATATCTTTCATCAGTTTCTTCTGTTTCAGTCGGTGAGTTGTTTGTGACATGTAAAAATGCTGGAACTAATAGATGCAGGCAGGTAATGCGCTATCAAGCTGCAGTGCTGAAAGCAGAGAGACTGAGCTTTCACTTGGAATTGAATTCAAAAGCATGTAGGTTTGGCTGTTAAAGCCTCAGGAATCAACCTGCCACCCACTGCTTTCATAACTTTGCGGTGATCGTGACTGCACATTGAAATGTAGTTTCATTTTATGTAATATACTTTTGCTTCTTGTAAATGTGCGAGATTTTTCAGTGTGTTACATAAATATCTTGCCAGTTTATCCTTAATCGCAAAGTTTTATAGCTGAATTGGAATTTGCTAACCTAAATTAGTAGGGAAAAGTTAAGGGACAGAATAATGCACATGCTGGCGTATTTTTGTATAAGCCCAAGAGTTTCTACATCATGAAGTGGGATCTTTCCACGTTAGAGCAATGCTTCTTACTCCCATTCTGCATGTACAAAGCTTGCCCATAATCGTCAAGTTAAAAATCAAACCTTCGAAACCTATAAATAGATCGTAGTTGATGCTGCATAGTAACACTGTTGACAGACTTGCCAACTATCAAAGACATAAAATTTAGAACCCCTGCAAAACCTTCCTCAATGTCACCAGAATTGGCTTAAACGCTTATTCTTTCATACGTTTGTGTTTACAAGGGAAGGTCCCTTATAGCATTTGATCTCGATTGTATTACACTGTGTTAAGTTTATCGTCAGTGCTTATGAAACATCCTGGTGTCAACTTGTGCTTGATTATCCATTTAGTTTGACAGTGGGTTGGACAGTGCTTGATTATCCATTTGGTTTGACAATGGATTGGACACCCCTCATAAAAATTCATGCCTCCAAATGTGTATCTGCTTAATTTTTACAACGTCTTCTAGTGTTGTTAAGAACCTTCAACATAGGCGAAAAATGTATTTGTATTGTCAGTAAAAGAGCGTGTAACTTGATAGTGCGAACGACATCTACATGGTTAAGATGTCATTTTCTTTTGTGAACATGATTCTTCATTTAACATTAAGTTTATTTAATTTTAATTACATATATATTTTAATTACATACATTGAGTTTAGTTTCCAGTGGTGTTTTAACTAGTGTAGACAGGCCATGAGTATGTAGTTTGTGACAAACTGATTTGGATCACTGTCGATGACTCTTGCGTGTGATGGCGTTGTCAAATGGGAAATACACGTATCCAGCCTGGCGGTACACGTTTCTTGCGCTGTACTGCAATGCTTAAGAATGTATGTTTCCACGAATGCACCGACGAAGCAAAGCATTCATTCCGATAGATTTGTTGACGGTATTGTTCTTTCTGCAGATTCGGAAACAGAGAGCCATGCATCCAAATGCGATCCTTGCAATGATGCTGAACCTGGAGAACATTTTGCGAACACGAACAAGTCGAATGGCTGGTCACCTGTTCATAAAAATGAAGCATCGTTGCACCAGTCACACGGTGAATGTGCGCCGTTGAGTGCAGACAAATCACAACACGTCGCGCCTCTGAATGGCAACCACAGTGACGAGAAAGTTTATAGGCATGAAAATCATAAGTTACAGCTAACCGAGGCCCCACCAAAAATTGCAACTTTTGATCGAACTACGTCTGCCGCGATCGCCGAACAGGAACATTTATCAAAAAATCCTCTTCCTAGCGAAAGGTTAACGAACCGAAAGAACACTGAGGTCTCGTCTGAGTCGAACGCCGCCAAGGGCGAGAGTAGTGCATCGCCTTATGAACTGGAAGTCGCAAGGTCACCTTGCACTACTAGGCTGCCGGACAGTTCGTCAGATTGCGGCGAGTCACTGGATCCCCAAACTCTAAATCAAACTACACTGCAAAGTACAAAGACAGGTGTAACAGCTGAATGTCACTCAGTAATTTCCGAAATCGATCCATCCTCCTCCCCTGCCGCCGAGGCAGCGAATATCGGTATCAGCATGCGTGTCGATCCTTCTGAAAAAGATCAGCCTTTTTCGCAAACACCGCCGAACAGTTTGGACTTCATTTCTGACGAAGATCGCGATAAACAGGCGGCTTCCTGTGTATCTGCGGAGGTGGATGCAGACTGCGTTTTGCTTTTACGGCAAATGTGTGATCGCATTTCGTCGGAGTCAGCGACGGACGAAACGTCTGCATCCGCGACCATTCGATCTACAACAACAACAAATCTTGAATCTACTCACTGTGTCCAGCGCGCCGATTTCACAGAGAAAAACGGGAAAACTGCGTCTAATGATGACTCTGATGTTTCTTCAAATTTGAACTTCGAAAACATGATGGGCTTGGCTCACGGCCTAATCACCGGCAAGCACATGCAAACCCTGCCACTAAAACTGACCAACACGATTCAGGAACTTGCAGCATCCTTAGCAAGTGGGCTGGACGGGTCAGGCTCTCAGCCTGCCAAAGAGAAAGACGATGGTTGCCCTCGCCGACGTAATCTTTCGTCGGCCAAAAGCCTTAATTTTGAAGACGAAACTGCTCTCAGCAAAATATCAAATGCATCGGAAATAAAGGCTCGACACAAGATGCAGTGGAACGACGTTTCTGAGACGCAGCGCGTGTTAGACAAGCGAGTAATGACGCTTCAGTCTCAGTTAAATAAGATTCGCGCGTCGTTTCTCATAAGAAATGTCAGGAAACAATTAAATGACGTCAGACGGTACGCGAAAGATGCAAACGAATCATCCAGCGATGCGAAGGCTGACTATGTTTCTGACCAAACGTCCCGTTCATTCTGGAAGAAAGTTCTGGAAAGAAATTCCATCAGGCCATCTGAATCTACCGTATCATGCGAATCGGAGTTAAGAACTGATTCACATCGTCATGGTGACATAAAGAACTCTCACAAGCGTCTGCAGCGACTAGCTGCGTCCAGTGCAGGTAAGCGAGGGTGTGAGTGTCACGTAACGTTTGTTCTGAATCAGGGGTCGGCAACCTTTTTTTGCGCCTCGGTCCGGTTTAAGCCTGTCATTTTTTGCCAGGCGGCTCTCGATGAAACATCAATTGCTTGGTGCATGCAAATTTGTTACAACTCATAAGTCATCATGACACTGATTCAGTTAG
>JGI24022J15233_10002893_pt1 | contig 16554 bp, 11 predicted proteins | sample Ectturendosymbi2_FD_15233 | JGI IMG/M metagenome (IMG submission 15233)
AAAAATTCGGATTAACACGTTCGGATTTAGCCAGTGATAAATCGCTGGCTATTATGCAAAGCAAATTCAATTAATGAAGACATTTTTGCTTGCTCGAATTTCTCAGTTGTAATAGAATTGTCAAGGCCTCACCTCGCGGGATAAGTGACGTCATGCTTCCTGACTACATGTTTACGTTTAACGCTGAGTAGTGTAGTCGTTTTTCAAGCATAAAAAGTGTTAGCCGATAAACAACTCTTAACTAAGGTACTTGTTTCTAACAACACGATATCATGTTTTTGGGTCATGGCTGGTTTATTTTCTTGTCTGTTTGTGTTTTTTTGCCGGTTTGCTTTGTGTGCTCTAATGCAGGGGTTCTCAACCTTTTCAACCATGTGGCCCAATTAATAAACAAACCGAGAGTCCACGGCCCACCGAATATACAACTTCTCCAATGCGACAACTGTTGCACATGCACAGAGAAGAAATAAAAACAACTGCTGTAAAAACATTTAATAATGCAACGTGTTCTACAATCAATGCGACGGCTGAGGCTGTATGTTGTTAGAAAGCAAAGATATTCGAGGCTCAATGCATCATAATGCATAGATCAAGTCTTCTTCCACATTAAGCCTGGTTCTAGATTGATTCTGTGCTGAGAAAGGATTTCTTTCCTCAGACAGTGGTTCTAGATTTTGTTTACATGGCAGCAAGAGCGCTGTTTCCGAGGTTTATCTCGCTAAACGCACTCAATTTCAACGATACAAGGCCGTGGCCCATCAAAAACTTCTCCGTGGCCCACAGGTTGAGAAACCTTGCTCTAATGAAACATTCAACTGTCTCTACTGATGAGTTACAGTCGTCACATAAACCATTCGGATGGAGACCTACCCGATGCAGATGGCAGTGCGGTCGCTCACGTGTGTTTATAAACTGACTTTTTTTAATTATATCAACTATAGGTTTTTCATTTCACCTTTAAATTTGATCAAAGTATTCGGTAAAATTATTGAAATGACAGCAAAACATTTCTGCGTTTCTGAAAAGTAGTTTTCTTGTAACTGGCAATTTCTGAAAGTACAGGAGCTGAGAGGTTGCAGACAACATAAATAGATAGAGAAATGTGATTGAGTTACCTCAATGACATAAGAACGTTTTGCGGTCTTATTGCAAGAGTGGATAAAGTTCTACATACGAAGGCATGAAATTGAATTAAGTTAAAATAAGTTGAAATCGTTGAATTTCACTCGAATGTTGTAAACGGTTGAACTTCTTTGACGTCACGCATCGGAATGCAGATATGCAAGAACTACTACTGCAACACACTTCTGAATTAGTTTTACATTTTACTTGCAGGTTTTGCAATTTTCCCAACAACAGGCGTATTAGTTCCAAATTTATGTTTACAGCTCACACACTATATCTGAAAAAACATAGTTTGCTGGTAATATTTTTCACCAATTTGCTGCAAGCATTGTCGAATTTTCCCTTTTAAAAACTTTTCCGTTAAGGCGTGATGGTGATGTGAATGCTAATAAAGCTTGTTAAATGATATGAATTTCAAAGCCACAAAAATTCGCATTGGGTATTCCAACACCGAACTGAAACCTACATTTTATTTGTTAAACTGAAATTCAGAAACTTTATGTCAGCTAAAGGTCGTGGGCATGGTCCGTTGAAACGCTGGCAATGCTGGGATATACTTATTCAAAAAAGAAAAAGATAAACCCGAGTTAATCAAACAGAAACATTGCAGGTTTCACGACAGCACTATGTGTCGTGCACAAAACTCCTGCATGCTGTTGCATTTTCTGGAATGGCTGGATTCAGATTACGAAATCTGAGATATAATGGTATTAATTATTGATGAAAAGGGATGAAACCTAAAACAAAGTGATAAATCGCTGGCTATTATGCAAAGCAAATTCAATTAATGAAGACATTTTTGCTTGCTCGAATTTCTCAGTTGTAATAGAATTGTCTGAATACCGCACATCAACCGCAGACATAACGCTGCCATCTGTAAAGATCGACAGAAATGCTGGACCGCCCAGGCGAAGACTTGGAGCTGGCATTTAAAAGTAATAATTCCTTCCAAGTGTTTTAAGCGCTGCGTAAAGACCCCATCAGTCAATTAAGACCATGACGGACAGCTCATCAGCAGCGAGGACGACACTTGAGGTGGAAATAACATTTCAATAAACTGCTCCACCACCCTCCAGTGAGTCTCGAATCGGTGCTGGATGAACCCTCACAGGCGGCTCAACCATCTCTAGATTGGTAAACAGCACCAGTGACTGTAGATCAGTGGTTCTCAATCTTTTCGCAGAAGGGAGTCAAATACTGACATACGACTATGTTAGAGAGCCGCACTAAAAAACTTTAACACAAGTCAATTGACGCGTTTTGTTTTATTGCAGAACGAAGTCTGTTACACAAACTACCAGAGGTTTTATTGAAAGATTGCTGAGAGCAACACCAAGGGTGCTAGGGAGCCGCATGCGGCTCTCGGGACGGCGTTGGAGAACCACTGCTTAGATGATATAAAAAATGTCCGGAGGATGTTGAAAAACAACTGAGCCGCTGGCATTTGCAGAATCCCTTCCGAAACGCTAAAAGCCGGTTGCAAAACAATCCTCATGTGGCTAATTCATATTAATGCGGCCTCGATTTGAGAAAAGCTGCCAGATGACTGGTCTCATGGAATGGCAATTCTAACATTCTGGAAGCGTAAAGGTGACCGCCTCCACAGCAAGCTGACTTTCATGCCAAGCCGCTCCACCCTCGACCAGATTTTTACGTCTCATCGTTGACAAAACTCGGAAGCTTCGCAACACACGTCATCTCTGCGTCGCCTTGATCGATCTGAACGCTGTCTTCGATTCCGTGGATCGCACATCAGGATTCGACATAAGCACTGCGCAATCCTGACGAAAGTCGGTGTAACTTCTGTAGAAAATGTAAGATCTTTCAAGAAGCTGTGTGGAGGTTCTCCAAGCTGCGTTCGTATAAACGACAAGCTCTCAGTGCGGCTGTGAGGCAGTTCCCGATCTCTTCAACTGCGTCACTGATGATCTGATGACTCGGGCCAGGGCGCAAATTCCAGCAGTTTTCTTCAGGGTTGCCAGGGTGGCCCTTTTTTGGCCAAATTTCAGAAATCTGAACTTTTTTCTAGTTGAATGGCCAAACATTTTCATTCGGCCTTTTGGCTTTTTTCTTGCCTTGTCTCAAGTTGATCAACCTCAAAAAAGTCATTTGGTCTTTTGGCTTTTTCTTGGATTGTTTACGCTGCAAAAGATTTTACTATTCCATTTTTTNGACAACACTTTTGCAAAATTTTGTGACAAATGGTATATTAGCTATACGTTCTGATGTTAACCCACCCATATATATATATATATATATGGGTGAAATCACACCCACACAGTATATATGTGGCGCGAACAAGCAATAATAGAATGATCCCATTGAGTGATCGCTATTGTTGCCTGCTGCCACAATGTGAATATTCGCACACTTGCCGCTCGGGCTTTCCGATCGCAACAGTCATTTAACAATCGGGTTGGTGTTTTTTAGCACTGTTTGGCTTGAAATTTTCATCTGGCAACCCTGGTTTCCTTTAGAAACTCCCGTCATGGAGATTGGAGATCTCGAATATGTCGATGACACCATCCTGTTCTCCTACATCCAATGACCTCACTTCATATCTCACAATTCATGACAGCGAATCACGCAAACTAGGACTAAAGGTAAGCTCGGACGATACCAAGTTGATGCATGCAGGCCAACGCCCTCACCCTCTTTTACTGGTTATCGGCTTTAACTCGGTAGGCGTCGTCTCCTCATCCGTCTGCCTGGGCTTGACAGTAACAAACAGTGACGAATTAAAGCCGGAAATCGATCGAAAACGGGCATAAGCATCAAGTGTGATGCACACTCTTCGCAACACGCTGCGACGCCCCCAAGGCCTTTCCTGCAGCAAACAGTTGCTTATATGCATTTCAGCTGCGCTGTTTGTGTTACTGAAATGGCGCTGAGACCTGGCCCATCACCAAGAATCTCTCCTCTCCGTTGGACGGATTCGACATCAGGGCTATCCATTAGATGGAGTTTACCTCCATCGCAGCGATACGAACCCCCACGCATCAACCCCCGCGTCATGTCTCACAGCTCGTCGGCGAGTTCGTTGTTACCAACATGCCCCTCGCACGCCACCGCAACACATTTTCCGCATTGTCCATGACTTTGATCCCTTATGGCCCGGGTGGATACGGCCTTGCGGAGCCCCGCATCCTTGCTGAGTTGACGTAGTCACTAATGACCTCGATAAGCTGGGCATTAACCAGGAATAGGCCCCACCTTGCCCAGGACCGTACCACAGGGCGGCCCTCGTGAATCTGATTCTCACTACGCGCAGTGCCCCAAGGGACACCACGCATACGATCCGATGTTGATGAATAGCATTGTCTAAATTATTCAACAGAGACCTTAATGCAAGCTTTTAAAAACTTCCGGTCGCTGACCGCTGTATGGCGGTGGCAGCAAAAAACTGTGAGCAGATTAAATTCACCAGGAGACGGAAGTGAGTTTGATAGATTGGCCACTTTCGCTGGTCAAAAAGCGCCTAGAAATAGTAGGGACGTTGTGATCCAGTGGCGTATCTATGCAAAATGGCGCCCATGGCAGAGTTTAAATGTGCGCCCTTTGTAATAATTTCAATCTTGGATATAGGCACAATTTTTACAAAAGTTGAACTGTGAAGAAAATATATGTTTTTAAACGGAAAATATTTGTTTTTATTTTTGCTTTTAACTTTTCAGCATATAAAATATAAGTTATCCATAAGGACCATACTTCTATACTCATTTATTTTTATTATAAAGAATAGCAAAACGTTGAAATAATAACGTTATCGTAATTTATAGGCCTACATAGTGTTGCCTGACAAAAGTACATATCTTTAAAAAATCAAACAACCTATTGCAAGTGCAAACTACAATTTCTTTTTAAAAGAAGCACATTTAATTTGGATTGTACAATAACTGTTTAATGCAAATCATGCACTAATTGTGTTCGAAAAGCACAATTCCACCGAAACATTAATATATCCAGACTTTCCATGTTTATTTACACAAAATGCCTTTTTCTACACAAATCAAAGCTAGATCACACAATCTGTCCTGACTTATTCTTAGTCCTTGAGGCTCGGAAGTATGAAAGCACCAGTTTCAGTGCACTGAAAGATCGCTCGCAGCTTTGCAATAGATACTGCTATCGTCAGCAATTATTTGCAAAGCAATTCGAAGAATGTCAAGAGGACTTCAGGACCTGGTCATTTTCAGTTGCACGGCTTGAAACTAGCATTTTGCAATCTAGAATATTCTCGTATAATTGCTTGACATCTACATATGAACTGTACACAGTTCCAAAATTGTCGCACATAGATTTTAGTTATTCACAGTCAGGACCGTAAAAAGGCCTTGGATATCGAACAGAAAGCCAAATTTATACAGAAAAGGTTAACTCTAGACACGAGTAAAAAATCACTTCTTTAATTATATTTTTTTGCACAACTGGTACGGTAACAATACTAACCGCTGATTTTCGAGTACTAACTAATGTTCTCTACCTTAGTCCCTGGACTGGGGCATTGTGTTCAGCCTATTTATCGGACACCAGTGGCCATCGAAGAAGTTTCGTAAAGTCGGAGTGGACCGCAGTCCGCAGCAGTTTAAGTAATTTGTAAATCTGTACATGACCTCAACACCAGTTATTTGCATCACAGTCAGATTCTCACAGCCGCGGACTTCGTCTCAACAGATGCTGACTAATATCTTCTTGCCTGAAATACAACAGTAAGGAGTGACTTGATCTTTCGTTTAGAGTGAGAAGGACGATCAGGGTTGCCAAGTCTAAACAGCCCTTTCAAGCTAGAAAAATTGCAAAATTCCGCTAGAATCCGCTCGAACAAGACCAATTGTTTAGGCCGGTAGACCAATTATCCGCTACAATGTAGTGGAATAAGGCCGGTAGACTAATTATTTTGGAGCTAGACAGGATTAAAATCCGCTAGATCTAGCCGAAAATCCGCTAAATTGGCGACCCTGAGGACGATGTCTTGCAGATATGGCATGCGAGTGTTCATGTTCCGTCACAATGTCTGACTGTCCTGTTTTGCCACAAACAATACCGCAATTTTGTCATAATGCTCGGTGGTGCTGCCGCAACACTCCCTTAGCACATTAGATATGGGCGCGCCCACGTTTTGTTGATGCAGCCTTGCAGTTTATGGTTGTATGGGGCGCAAAATAGAGGTTCAAGAAATTGTAAATGAAAATTTTAATTTTTGCCAAGCAATTTTTGCGTCCCCCTCAACGTTGCTCCCATGGCACGTGCTATGCCTGCCATATACCCAAATCAAGGAGTCAGGAAATGTTGTGATGATAACAGCTCAGAGAATCTTTTTTAAATTTTCATAACAGTCTAGGCTAGTTGANTGGGCAGTAGCGGTGATGAAAATACTGGATTTGGTTTGAATAAACGTGACGAACCTGTGAGTGGAAAAGGCCTATACGAGAGTTCGAGCTACTTAAAGGTATGTACGAAGTATTGTTTGTCATATTGTTTCAGAATAAGTAGCATAGCTCTCAGTCAGCATTGAAAAACATATTTTATTTACTGACAATAAATCAACAACAACAAAAATCTTCATAGCAAATGGATACGTGTATGAGCGATTTTCTTTAACGCTATCTTGATACTGCGCTATGAAAGTCAGAACAGAGATTCTCGAACATGTTATGAAAAAACACAATATTTTTGAAGCGAATTGCGGGTGGGTGTCCTTTGACTTTTTAAGATTTGTTTCATTTATATTTTAGCTTTTCCATCGAGTCAAAGTTTTCCGCATTTTGGGTTTAAACAAAATTATGTTTTCATTGATTGAGGATATTTTACGTNAGTGATTGAAAATGACGTGTTAGTTACGTGCGCGAAAAGTTTATGTCATTTGTAATGCTGGAACTGCAGTGAACTGGNACATGAAACAATCAGCAGTTCAAGGACATTTCTTACACTGTATTTCTCAAGAAAAGNTCGCAATCGGTGCGCATACGTATACAGTAGCTGTATGGTTGCTCATCAGTGTCATCCCAAGCAACGCTTGTGCTTTTTATAATTTTGTTGTTGTTNAAACAATTTATTTGTTGAAAAAAGTTGTGTTGAAAAATTGTACTGTTTNAATGTTGAAAAAAATATTTTACGCTTTGGCTCATCAGTGTCCTCGTGTCAGTGTTTCTCTTTTCAACTGCATTGCATACCGTCATGTCGTCGTATAATAGTAATGCAGCTCAGTTTTGCAGCACAGTTTGACACAAAAAAGTCGCGTTTAAAAAATTAACATCGCTTGCCTACGTCAGGGCCGTGATGTTGATGAGCCATTGCACATCCTGCGGTGGCTCATCAGAGTCACAGGGTCACCGCAGCCCTTTGCCAGACCTAGCAGATAAAACCTGCGGTTTACCAGATATCTACTTTAAAAAGTTCGCTATTTTTGGTTCAGAAATCTGTTTTATATCGACCTCGACAACACGGGACGTGTTTTGCTTGATGGCTTTTGACCAGTGCAACAAGCTTTTAGAGAAAGCCAGTGTCGTCATTCCACACGAATGCAGGTACTCTGCCTGTCAAGCAATTACAAAATTTTGAACTCAGAAATTTCAACTCAAAAGAAAGTACAGCGCAGTTTGGTCCCGGTGTTTNTTCAAGTCTCTTTAAAATATTCAGAAAATTTAGTTGCATACATGTTATTGCTTTATTGGCAAAAGAACCAGGAAGTATTGTTTTGTCTATTTACGTCATAGGTAGTGAAAGCCCCGCCCGGCTTGCGGCTCTGCGTAAAACACGGTGTAACTGATGGTCATGACCAAGGCTATAGTAGAGACCTTGCTTCTCATTGTAGGGGAGATACAGCGTAAAGCAGATTTTTCAAATTTTTTTACACTTTAACTTCTCTAAGTAATAAAAAGACACATGTAATGCAATAAAAGTAAATTTGACAAAGTATATTTTTCAAAACGATTACAATTTCGATACGAACTTGTTTTTCGTGGTTGAAATGATTTCTGCCAAAAAGCAAAATATAGCTGGGAGTGCAGCCCTTCGCCCGCCGTCTCCTACGCCTATGCTGATGTCTCTACTTTAAGAAAGTCGATTACGCTGGAGGTTGGACCAAGAACTGGAAACAAAGCAAGTTGCTGCTTTGAAGGAAACAATCGATTTCCTGGTTCAGGTTCTTTTGAGGAAAATACTACACATTCTACTGACTGCTGCTGTACAGCAGCCGGTGATGGGGTTGCAGTCCGAGAGTTGTGCAGTTTTTGGGAAACTCGAAAACCTATAAGACATCATTATTCCCAGGCCCACTCTGGCTCGAAGAAGTAACCCCTCACAGTGCTCAAGCTACGGATCAAGTAATGAAAGGGCAGATTCAGCTCTTCTTTCGTATGAGCAGCGACCCTCAAGCGATCCCTACAAGTCGGTCCAACCAACAAACACCCTCTGGGCCGGTAGACACTAAGTCGTCAAGGGCGTTTGGTGGCAGGAGGGCTTCGCAATGATAAATAATGTGGTGTGCTGTTTGGTTTTCTTCCCCTCATATGCACGAGGTCGGTCTAGATGCGGGGGACCGATAGGCAGGTGGGGAATGTATTTCTCTGTTCTGACTGCCCGTACGTCTGAACCTGAGACCAACGCACTGTATTGGCCACGCATTTCCTCGGGGCTTCCTGTGAGGTGCGAAGTGCAACCTACTAATGACTGGGCGACTCAGCGAATCAAACCTTTGCCCGGGATTGCTTTAGATTTTTCCAAAGTGAATATCCTGTACCGTAGCGGGAAGGCTTTTCCACACAGAGTAGCATAAAGACCCTTGTCATGCACCAGCTGAAGTGCAATGATACGTCTCATGCAGATATCACTGTGAGGGGACAAGGCTCTGAAAAGTCGACATTTTGTGCCACATAAGTTCTTTTATGTCCATCTGCTGCCCTTTTGATAAAGAATTTCAGCTCCGAATCTTAGAAGCAGCCACCACCCTCAGTCGACTCAGTTCCAGAGCATGCTGCAATCCACACCTTACACTGTCCATTAAACTTCTGCAAGGCTTGCATATTATTTACTCTTCTTTACAGCTCCGAAACTAAAACAACATACTGTACGTGCAGCAAGACAAAACAGGTAACATGCATGCAGCAGGAAAAAATGGTATTATGCATGCAGCAAGAAAAAATATTCACTTCGTTACGTCACGGTCTTTTGATTATGAATTTGTTGCCTTGTCTAAAGCGGCTTCATTGCCGATTGAAAATGGATTAAGAAAAATCCGAATCGTCTCAAAAACAACATGCTAGTTTTCTGACGTAAGCATAAATACTTTTTGACTAAAAATAAATGTGGACGTTACTTAAGGCAATTTTTGGCTAAGGCAAACCTTTTAGATTCTCGCAAAGATTAAATGTTGACGGGCGTCTTTGCTTATCTGCAAAATTAACTGTAGACGCATTAAATCATAGTTTTGTCACTTCGGCACAGGCTAATTTCACCTTCACAGACCCATCTAAGACCACTGATGCAAGTATAAAAATCGTCTACCACGCCAAGTGAATTCTGTTTTTTCACCAAACNCCCCGAGGTAATATTCTCACTTACTAATGGAATAAACCCAAACACGTCATGTGGATATGATGACATGCCGGTGCACGCTTTGAAATTGTCAAAATGGTTACTATCACCTCTTCTCTGATATGAACGAATGCGGGTAATTTGGCGTCTTTCCGGACAACCTTAACATTTCTAAAGCAGTACCAATTTTTAAGTCTGGAGATAGCGAAATTCCCATTAACTATGGATTGATATCAATGCTAACACACCTGCCAAAATATTTGAAAACGCGTTGTACGAAAGACGGAATTATTATTTTACCAAAAACAATTTGCTGAGTCAGCAACAAGACGGTTTTCGCACGAACCATTCCAGATCCTTGGCCGTTACGAATATATACGAAAACATTTTCTAAAACCTCGATAAATAACTTTTATCTTGTGCGATTTACTTTGACCTTACAAAAGCCTTCGACTTAGTGAATCACTCCATATTACTGACAAAACGTGAGCACTACGGAGTACAAGGAAATGCTTTTTACTAATACAGTCATACATTTCCAATAGAAAACAGTATGTGACACTTTAGCCCCGCAGGCTCCACTTTTTGGCAAAGTTTTGCAACATCATAACTCGCCAGACGATTGAGCCAGAGAGCTGTTCAAACCCTCTATGGATTTGGCGAGTCTTTTAGTTTAGATTTAAAAAAATTTTGTTCGTTTCGGGTTTGGGATTTTCTGTGGGTGACGTCATAATGGGAGCATGTTTTCGCCATTTTGGCCAAGTTTACCTGGCCCTGGACGCCAACCCAACGAGCCATTTTTGGGTCAAGTTTTTTTGGAAACTAGGTTATGATCCCAGTCTTTAGAGCCCTTGATTGGCTTTCCAGCATATCTGGAGCCAAAATTATGGCTCAAAATGCGACGCCTTTGGAAAAGTTTGCTGGAATTGCGACGCGCCAGCAATACGGATTATGATGATAATCAGAAATCAGAGAAGTTTCTATTATATCGTCACTCGCAATTACGTAAAGCAGATCTGCACACCACTATAAGTTAACAAAACACTTTCACAGGGACAATACTTCATTCCAATGTGAAAGGCAGTGCATTTATTGCACACGACTCCTTTGCTTTTTACGTTCACTTCACCTCAGAAATCCATGCCAAGAATGATGTAAAGCGGAACCCACTCGAATATATAATACGCTCAGGCCAGTGGCGTAGCGAGGCTAAGTGCCGCCCGGGGCCAAACATATAAGTGCCGCCCTTTCCACCTCTCAAATTTGCTTACAAGAATTTAAAATGAAAGAAGATCAGGTTTCGTGCTTATTTAAAGATATAAAGATTAATAAACCATTTTGAAGATCACAATCAAACACTCACAAACTGAAATGGGTCTTGTTTTTCATTGTCGATTATGAGTCTTACTTTTTTCTGCTTGTCGCCACCTTCCTCAGCATATATGAGAAATAATTTTTTTTTACTTTATTTACTTATGCATATACGGACCCAACATGTTTCGTAAAATGTTCTTCCCTGTTGGTTTTCAGTCTCCAGTAAGCCCACTGCTTGTTTTTTTAATGGTTTACTCATTCCAGGGGATCAAACGAAAAAATCATGGGATGTGTTGGCGGCATACCTACTTTGCAGATGTAAACATTTAAGTATGTTATTTCGAGTAGTATTCCTGTCTAAAACTAAAAAAGTGTATATACTGCATATAGCAGGCTACAATATTAATTTCACAATATGATTTCAGTGATGTAAAGGTCACGTTTCAACAGTGGTTTGATTCTCTTAGTATATTTAAAAGGCTTCAAACGTTAACTCTGTCGGCTTTCTATAGGTGCTGTAGGCTACCCCCCCACAGGGGGCTGGACCCATTTTGATAAGATAGGTCAAATAAGCTTACAACTGGCTCTGGGTGAGAAATGCTGACTTGCAGCCTTTATCGTGAGGTGCAGACTTGGTCCAGCTGTTGGGCTTTTTCAGGGGTGTAGTGGGGTGGAAACGGCGTTCCCACATCTTTTTGCACTATACATTACAACATGGCTGCGATTTCACAGAGGTGACCATGACAAGCAGATTCGCACTGCTAGACAAAAGTCAGCAGTGAAACAGGAGGATCCAGTGTGGAAATTCTTGTAGGCGAATGCTCGCTTTATTCGAATTACTTGGTGCAGTCTTCCTTTTTATTTGGTGTGGGAACGGCGTTCCACACCCCGCCGTGGGGAACGCCGTTCCCACACCCTCTTTTTAGCAGTACATCCCTGGGCTTCTTGCAATTACACGTGCACAGTGTTATTCCTTGCCTTCGTCCGATACCAACAGAACCGTCGCCGGAAGGTCTTAAATAGGGAGGCTTTACGTGTGTGCAGGGGGTTTGAAATTCTAAATTTGACAAAAATCCACTGATTTGTAGTGTTTCATAGATTTGGGGGGCTCGGAAATTTGTTTGGTAGAGGTCAAGCCCACCAAACCCCTGTGGCGACGGAACTGGTTACCAAAAGACATCTACTTAAAAAACTGTCGTACCAAACCATGCCAAATTCATCAGAATGAGAGCACCACCTTTTCTAAGCTTTTCTTGTTGAAATGATTTTTTCTATGACTGCAAATGTTAGTATACCGTTGAACAAGAGGGACTTTTACGAAACTCGACTGCCTACCGGTTGGCTCTGATTCATTCTACTTGCAGTTCAAACTTACAATCTGAGCACTAAGTTAGCCACGCAAACACATCAACTGCTCTACCCGCTTCAAGAACGTCATTTTCCGACACTATTACGTCATGCAGAAAAACAGCAGTTGCATTAAAACTGAGCACTGTTGCCTTTGCAGAGTTCTTCACTTCAACTGCCGAAACTTAATGTTGATGACACCACTTAATGACCAGGCTACAGCTTATGGCACATATTGGAAATATCTCGTTGAACATTAAAAAAAAAGTATGAGATGTGCCAAAGAAATGTCTTTTTCAATTTTGGTGACGGCAAGCAGCGGTAAGCCAACGCCTGAACTATGTTTCTTTCTGGGGCGATTGGGGTTAACACTCTTCCCAAAGAGCGCTAAGGCGATTCACTCAATGGCCGTGGATCGAACACCCAACCATCCGATTGAGAGGCGGACTATCCATCGACGCCCCAAACGTATCATTCGTCGCCAATGCCTAGGTGTCACGTGATGTTATGATGTGCCGTTGGGGCGTTGCTAAGGAACCAACAGCATAGGAGAAAAAGGATTAAGCTATCCTTGACTATTAGCCGTGAATTCATGCAGGGCCTTTTTCATCAGATTTTCAGAGAAGGGGCAATCTGACCCTCGAAACACCAGTACAGGATCAGTAATGTTTGCTAATCTGCGGTCAAATGTCATCTCTTTCCTTTGTTCAAAGGACTTTTGACTGGGATGGGGGAAACGGCTTTGTCTGGAGAGGGACGTGTAATGACTGGGGCGCAATTGTTCCCCAAGTAAGTGTGTCAAAAAACCCTGATTTCAAGACAAAGACCAGGGTACTTTAGCACATTGGCTTTGACCCAGATTTTTGAGTAAGCATTTCATCAGTTTGCTCACTCCACAGCCAGATGTGTTTTTTTAGGCTAGCCTACCAGTCTAGAGCTTTTAAACACAAAAACTGAAAAGAGTTAGACCGTTTAAAACTGTATTTAAAAGTAATAAAGAAGAGTTAGAAATTTTAAACTCCTTTAAAAATGTAATGTTTACCAACAAAGTGCCGCCCCCCAGAAGGTGCCGCCCGCCCGCACCCCCTTGCTACGNCACTGGCTCATTGTGCAGAANAGTAATTACTACGTCATAAAAAACAATNCCAATATCCAGTTCATTGGAGCAAAAACTACTACGACTTCGTAAATAAGAAAACTAGATTGCAGTTTTGTNCACGTGAATAATTAATATCATAACACATAGGTCTGAACGCACCTCACGTTTATNTTTATAATCTATTGCAAAAGAAAACAAAAATCCGCAGGAGAGTAATAAATATATTAATTTTTTTCTGTCATAAAGACAAACGCTTCTTGCACCTCCTGGAATGATATCTCGAACCACCAGGCGGTGCGACTATCCCTGGTTGGGAACCACTGCTATATCCATTATATAATTATCAGCATGTTGACATTCATCACTTCCCTTGGCTCATGGCTTTCCGGTAATCACAATCACAATCCTCTAGATCAGTGGTTCTCAAACTTTTTTCCTTGCGACGCCTTTGGAAAAGTATGCTGGATTTACGACGCACCAGCAATAAGAATTTGATAAATATACACACATATAATCAAAGTTTTATTTGTTGATGAAACAACAAAAAAATATGCATCAATAATGAGATGTGTGGTTTTGCTTATTTTTACAAATTTCGTCGAATCTTGGAAGAATTTGTGGACCTATCATCCCACTTTCCTTCTCAAGGTTTATTCGTGATCGATATTTGATTTTAATCACAACCATGGCAGATTTGTGCTTCGCACAAATCCGAATAAGCGAAACGAATAACCGTCCGTAACGCTTTTTTTCGCCAAAGCTGGGTATTCGTCATTCAATGAAATCCAAGAATTTCTCGGGTTTCCTGAAGTATACTCTCTTTTCAGGGAATTATCAGGTAAGGGCAATATAGTTTTCTTTTTTATTGTTCATTATAAGGACGATGGGGTAGGTTAGACGAAAGAATCGCGAGTCCATTCATAGCTTGATAATTTCCCCGCAAAGTACTGAGGAAAAATTCTACTCGAGTTTAGGTGGATGTTGCAAAAATATACTTCGTAAATTTGATGACAGTGCCATACATGTATTTTCAAGCTAATTAGACAAGAAAGTAAAGCACTGAGAACTTCCCGACACGTTTCCAGTATCTTCCTTCTTCAACGATAGCTTTTTAATGAACGCCGTAATTTTATCTGATATGTCACGCGTGCTTTTATGCGGCTCTTACTTTGTAATATTGAGTTTATTCAATCTAGCAAATGTATCACAAAATTAAGCAAATTTAAATACAAATTTGTTCTGAGCTAAGCAATCAGCAAGCAGATTATTTTTATAACTGATTACTGTAGCCTTCATTTGTCTGAAGCAATGTAAATTAAAACGTGCAACACGTTTATTAGTAGAGAATAACTAAAATTATACGTAATAACGAGACAGTAAATAGGCTCTCTACTGTAAGCATGACTGGACCTTAACAGTAACTGCTCTTTGGTGAAGTTATAAAACTCCGATTGTTATTAGCTTATTGAATAAAACTGCACTGAATTCACTTTTGTGAGACACCCTTGGAAAATTAAAACGCCGCATCAGGGGTCGCGAAGCACAGTTTGAGGACCAGCGCTCCAGACCAGTGGTTTTCGACCTTTTTGTACCGCCACCCATTATAGCAACCCCATATAACCTACATAAAGATGTCACTCCAAGACTTTCATAGTCCAATCGCAAAGTTCTAGCAGGCGTAACTTAAGAGCTTGCCTATCCCTATTTGCAGTCCCTTCAAGAAAGCTTGCCACCAAAGGTTGAAAACCACTGCACTAGAGATGGTATGGCCTTTCATCGATATTACTGGAGTTCTTTTCTCTTCACTTGTTCTTTCATGTTCAGTAGAACCTGGTTGCTGATCTATCATTCGCCCAAAACACTAGTAGGGCTAGTAGCATTTCTATGTTTCGTACAACAACTTCTACAGCAGCAGCATCTTCTTGAGTTTGAACATCAAAATACGCTGTCGACTTGCGCGTTTTGGATAGCATGAGTTGGCTTGTATTCTTTTCCTTCCTTTAATTTTTCGCTTTGTATTTCCAGATGCATACTGACGGCTTACGTCCAAAGTCTCTGGCCCTATTAGTGCTCATTGCTATCTGCAACTACAATGGAAAATGTCAATTAGGCTACTCATTAAGTTATGTAAATAACCGCAAAAACAAAGGAATATGCTATAACAGCAAGGTAGTGGGTAATTACGAAATCGGTGCTTACAATGGAAACTTAACTGCTTAGTAGGGTGGCCTAACTGGTCTATAGTAGAGCTTCCAAATAGCGGATGGTCTACACTGGCTGCTCAATGACTAGTGAATAGACGCCGAGAAGGTGAAGGCCACGCAACTTATAGAACAGGTCAATGTGGTGTAAAAATATGAAAAATAATGCCATTCATAACAATAAAATCGAGCAATATCTGATAATTCCTGTAATTTGGCCTCATTGTTTAAGAGTAGTCCCATGTTTTTGCAAATGACTGTAAACTCCTTTAATTTTCAATTCACAGCAGTCTTGTATAAAAGTATTCAATTGAAAACCTTCCTTTAATTATTTGTGGCAAAATTGGCAAAATACCGATTTTTTGTACTTTAAAATTATATGTATACAAAAAAGAAAAGTTTAACACAAAGGACTGCAGGGCCCTGAAAAGCGCATGGCTCGTAGCGATTGTGCTGTTCTTAGTCACTAATATGAAACAATCAGCAAATTAATTTGCCGTTAGTTGTTGCTGAGCATCAATCAACAAAAACACCAGTTATTAATTCCATCTATAAACTTTAGGGTATAGGAAAGTCAGTCTACTGGAAATGATTGCGCCCTATATACTGTAGAACAGGGGTGTCAAACATACGGTCCGCGGGCCAAATCCGGCCCGTTGCGTGGTTGGATCCGGCCCGCGGGATGATTTTGTGAAATAAAAACTTCTTTGTTTGCTTGAGAAGTCTATCTTAAAATTATGAAAATCTTAAAATTATGCAGTGAAATTTTTTCTCCATTCTTAGCAAAACTCTTTAACAATTGCATAAACCAAGGTATATATCCACAGAACTTTAAATGTGCCCAAGTTACTCCCATACATAAAAGTGGGCCGGAAAATGTGTGCACCAACTATCATCCTATATCAGTGTTGTCACCCTTAAACAAGATATTTG
>JGI24022J15233_10002898_pt1 | contig 16544 bp, 8 predicted proteins | sample Ectturendosymbi2_FD_15233 | JGI IMG/M metagenome (IMG submission 15233)
AATCTACTAGACTGGCCGATCCGTTTGAGCCGCTGAACAGCTCTCTAGCGCAATGGGCGGAGGAGCTAGGGCGTTGGTAAGGCAACTGAAAACTGCTGTTTGTTTTGTGAAAATTGCCGAAACCAGGCGGCTCTGAAAGTGTTTAGTGCATTTATGCATTCATCATCAATGAAATGTTGGTGAACGATGTGCATGTTCTGCATACAACCATGGTCACCTGAAGGGTTGCAACCAGCTGATATTTTTGGGTAGGACAAAATGATTGTAACTTTTGGCACAGTTACAACGAAACATGTTTTTGAAAATTTTGGGGGCAATTGCCCAGTTGTTAACCCGGTAACTTGTATCTAGTGCAAGCTTGGATGTAACAGCAGCAATTTATGTTGGTTCCTTTGTAGTGATAGTTGATGTTCTTGCAACTTTTGTCTGAATCTGATTCTGCAAGTGCTGTAAATCATGAACTTTTTCAAGCCATGTAAAGTTGTTTATTCAATATTTTGTGAATCAAAGCTAGTGTACATTAAATCTGCATGGCTGTTTTAAGTTGAAAATGTCAACTGCATACTTCAACCAAGTTTCTTCAATATCATTCACTTGTTTTGAATATTTATTATACAGTAGTACTCCTGTGAGTACCAGTCCAGGGCATGATGCTGAACTGCTACTAGTGATAGGGCTGGAGTTCGGCAGTTTTGAGGTAACTAGAATACCTTTAGGCATTATTATGCCCAGGTCCATCCTGGCTTGGAGAGGGAGATTCCTGACAGGGCTCCAACTCTGGACCAAGTAGTTCCTTTTAAAGTGTAGACTGAAGTCTTCAGCCTGCAAAGTAATCAGTCTAGTATCAGGAATCAATAGGCAGGTAGGGAATATTTCTCCAATCTAGCAGCCTCTGCAGCTGAACCTGGCCCTAATACCTTAACCTTTCCTTGGGCCTGAGTTTGCACAATGAAGTCTACTGAAGATTGGGCAACTGAACCTAACCCCTGCCCACAGTTACTTTGGAAGTTTCTCAAATCGAAAAGATAAAAAAGACATTGTGGTACTAAAATATGTTTTTTCAGTGTATCTCTGTCTAATCCAGAGGTTCCCAACCTGGGGTACATGTGCCCCAAGGGGTACATTTGCCCATCTGAAGGGGTACATTTGAGGTTAGCAATATAAGAGAAAAAAATAGTTATATTATATTGATTTCGAAATATTTACACATATATCAGTGAATGTTATTTTCAAAAGCCGTTATATGCTTATTTTTAGATATATCTGTGAGTAATCATGCTAAAATGTTTTGTCATAAGAAATTTTAGGGATACATATTCATCTATCGAAATGCTGAAGGGGTACATGGTCAGAGAAAGGTTGGGAACCCCTGGTGTAATCCACTTTGTTGCAATTTTCAGTGATGTATTTTCCTTATCCATGGCTGCATGCAACATGTTACAGAAAAGTGATGTTAAGCCTGGTTGGGAAGTTGTTTTTCTAACAAAATTTTCTCATTTCATCAGCGACTGGGAAAGAAAGTTGTGTGAGGTGAGATGTGTTTCCAGGAATGTTTTGATTATGTAAGTTTTATATTGTTACTTTCTTATAATTGTTGTTTTTTCAAAGTTTCAAATATTTGAAGATATTGTGCTAGGTCATCAATATTTTATCTTGAACTTCTAACTTCTATGCTATCCTTCTATAGTCATTCTTTATTACTCAAGAGGGGATTGATAGAAATTTGCAGAGATGCCGGAAGAACCATGAAATCAATGTCTTTGTGAAACCTACTGGGACAATCAGCAGCATGCTAGCAATGGCTAAAGCTGCTATCAGCGTATAATTGTCAGGGTGTTCTACACAGTCTTGAATCTAGACCAGATATGTCCAACTGAAATTGCCTACAGAGCCAAAAATTATGTTACTATGTTAATTAGGTCCGCAAATTGAATGATCTATTAATGAGGGCTGCACACTGAATGACTTACTTAGCAAACTAAATTTAGTTTAAACTGATGTACTGAAAGCGTTCTAATCCTAACTGCAATGGTAACAACTGTTTAGCATCTTTAACCAATCCTTAACACTTCGACGTCCGGATTAATTCAAGTGGTTTGCAAAAAAAACAGCTGGATTGCACGTGGCTTTGCGCGGGAATATCTCCGCTCCTGTACAGGTTACAGACCTGGTCGAAGTGTCAAAAGACACAAGTCTTGTAGTTTCCACTCTAAAAAAATTTTTTGCTTGGGGGGTGTGGGTTTGTTGTGAGTGACGTCATAAGTGGAGGACTTTTTGGTCACCTTGGCCAACTTCACCTGGCCCTGGGCGCCAACTGTTAGATGGTTGTATTTCGATGAAGTTTTTACTGGAAACTAGGCTACAATCCGAGTCTTTTGGTACTTGGGTGACCTGCTGGGGTTTTGGGTTGAAAAGTTATGATCTAAGTTAGTAAATGTTTTTGACTAATTAGTTAATTAGATAATCAATGAATTTGTTCATTTAAGCTCATAACTTTTGAACCACAAACGTTAGAAAGTCAAGGCTCAAAAGAATCAGACTTGAGCCTAGTTTCCAATGAAAACTTTAGCGAAATACTTAGGCCTAGCGGTTGGGCCCTAGGCCAGGCAACATGAGCCAAAATGGCACAAAATCTACTTCACTTATGACGTCACTCACTAAAAATCCCCAACCCCAACCAAAATTTTTTTTATCGAGTGCAATCTAGAAGACTGTCTGATTCATTTGAGCCCTTGAACAGCTCTCTAGCGCAATCGGTGGAGGAGCTAGGGCATTGGTAAGGCAACTGACAACTACTGGTTTTAGGCTGAAATCGAAGTACGAATATATCGTAGACCGGCTCTCAAAGTGTTAAGTGTGATTTCATAGGCAAGTTTACTGCAAGTGGCAAGTCTAAGTAGAATTCTGAATTAATCCAGATCCTGCTACTGATGGGCAATTTGTGCAAGGATTTCTTCAGCTCAGATTTTACGGTGCAATTATAATGTATTCACAGTTACGCCTTGTTGTCTCTGGTGATATATTGATGTAATATCATGCAACTGGTGATTGACAATCAATGATTTGTTGGGAAGGTTGAAGTCTTGTGAAATGTGTTCATGTCAAAATCAGCTTTAAATCAAATGGAGGGGCCATTTGTAAGTGGCAGTGAATGACACCAATTATCATTTGCAAGTTTACACTGAGCTCAAAATAACAGTTGGAAAGACTGACGTTAGAAATAAAGTTATTTTATGTGAGATATTTGAGCCGTGTATTGTTTTTGTTTGGTAGAAAAACAAAGTGCAGGAATTGTTTGCATGCCATGTGCTGTTTGTCACTTTTGATATCAGCATTCTTGAAATTGGTGGACATAATCATATGCATGGTATTTATTGTTTCATAGCTATATATATGATGATTTCATGACCTAACAAAAACATTCAAAACATGTAAAACGGTTGAGAAGTGGACATCTTCCGAGCAATGGTACAGTGAAAAATCTTGCAATCACCTCATCTAACTGCACCATTCTTGCTATTTCCACTATGTGTTAAACTTACTGACATTGATACTTGAAAGAAAAAGAGAAGTGATACACAACAGAGAGACAAAAATGAACACATACAAACACTCATACACACAAGTCAGACAAAAAAGATTAAATAAAATGCAGACATAAATGACAATGTTACTATCAGCATGAGTTATTTATTTGATGAACAATGTGAAGATGATCTTGTTCCTTTACTGCAACAGGTATGAAAACAATAAAAAATATCCTTAAAGTTTGTAATTTACACTTACACCCAGGGTAACTTCTCTATTATAATTTGCAGTTTCTAAGTTTGCTATATTTAGTTTTTGTAAGAACAGTATAATAACAATACAGAACAGTTGTTCATATTGAAGTACAGATATTTATGTATATTTACAGTAGCGTAAACATCCTCAGAAGATGCTGTTAAATACATTTCACGCAAACCACTGTGAAAAATTGAAATGAAGTAGATTGTAGGTCATTTGGGACCAGATTTTGGGGCCAGTGAATCTTGGTTGTTTCTGGATCTTTCTTCTGATGAAATCAAAGCAGCAAATAGTAATTTTGCATCACTCTAGTTTCATATTTCTGTTTTTGATCTAGCTCAGAAAAGTACTTAGAAAAAATGGTTCGTAGTTAACTTTGTGATAATGAAACATAAATTCACCAATTTCTAGTTCATATATTTTTGTTATTGACAATTTTTGGAAGGTGGGCTACTAGAGCTGCAGTTTGATAATGATTTATATTCAATGATTTTTATTATCTTTTGATGCATTTGCGTTAGTGGTTTTAAGGCAGTTGCCCCAGCACTGAGCCAACTAATGATTTCATTCTTTAGAAAAGATAATGTAGGTACTGAAAAGAATTGCTGGAGTGGCACACTTTTATGGTTCGAATGATTCCCTGTGATTGTGCCAACTTTTAGCAAAAACATGGGTCTTGATCAGGTGGATTCAGGAAATAATGCTTTGACAAAGTGAAAGCTTTCATGGTAGTTGGCAAGATCTGGAAAGCCTGATCAACTTTAAAAAAAAGCCGGGTATGGCTTGCTGAATCCTATTCTTTTTACGTTTACAAAAAGGCATCTGCCTTGGGCATTAATTAAAATTTTTAATTTCGAACTTTGTGCGACATTGCTACAAACTTTCTGTTCCTGTCTGAAAGCATTATTCAAAAGTATAATTACTTTTGAACCTATGATTCCTTCTGGAGGCTTTCTTTAAAAATGCATGCATTGTCACTAAACATCCTCTGATAAAAACATGTAAAGCAGATCTGTCCATGGTTTTGTTTATTTTGCTGCTTGATGTGATTTTGCACAAAATCTCTGTGGAAGTAAGTAAATTGTTAAACTGATGTGGCTTGTGCCATTGTCAAAAGCCACAAATCCAGCCACACAAGGCTGCTGTAAAAACCTCTGGCCAACCTTTTTATGACAATCAAGTTGAGTCATTGATTGTTATACACTTACACTTTTTTTCTGCTGAAGCTTGTATGTATTTTTTTTAATATAAGAAACCACTAAAATTGGGTTGAAATCTTGCAAATAGAAAAAAATCTGCAAAGCAACTGAACTTCCAATCATTACAGAATTAAGGAAATATGGTGCAATATGAGTGTCATCCAATAAGTAATTTGTTATTGATTGTAGAAGCCACAAAGAGGTCTTATTCAGTATATACTATATATAATTCATTTAGAAAATTAGAAGCATTGCTTTACAGCTTTAAATGGTATGTTGTGTATGATTAACTTTCTCTCGTAGGTTTGGAAAGAAACCACTTCCTTTGTTGATGAAGACAATGCCACCTCTGAGTCTGTTAAATTGCTCCAGTGGTTTCCAAGCATGCGACCTTTCAGAATTATGGACCTAGGTTCAATTGTTATGTCTTGCATTGAATCAGTTCAAAATAATGAGAGCAAACTTCAGTACACCATTGAATTTTTGAATTGCATGAAAGTCGCAGCAATTATTCTGCAGCTGCGTGGAGAGGTATGCTGTTTCATGTACAGGTGGTTGCTTCAAATAATCTCACACAGCGTGTTTTCATGAATTTTCAAAGATCCTTTTACATAAATAGTTTTTAACAAAAGTGGTAATGTGCTAATGCTACTCTCAAGTCTCAGTTGAGAAGATTGCTTTATCACATAACATGAGATTGGTGTCTCTGATCTTGTTGCCTAACATTAAGTAATACACATGAATTCATGCTTGACTTTTGTAGTGTTGTATTTTCTTCTTTTTTTGGCTAAGGATACTGATAGTTGTCAGGTATGGAATATTCTCACAACTGCAAGACAGTTTTCCAGATGACTACAGTTAGTAGCCACATAATTTGTTGCAATGTGAAACCTCATCCTAGGTATGGGCTAATTCTATACCTGTTGTGTAAGTGCACTGCATGAAATTGCAGGGTGGGTCAAGAAATGCTCACAATTGGATACGTAGTTCCTTTCCCGGTTCTTTTTGAGCATTTTTCAGAACCATACCTCTAGATATTTATTACAAAGTGGGGATGGCATATTTGATATTGCCCTGATGATGTGCAGGTGGCACTGTTTGTTGTTGTAGGTATCCTTGTCGCTTGCAGCATTTCGATTTCTTGATCAAATGTTGGGACGGATTACACACGAAGGTTTGGTTGTGATAACCTTTGTCACTTTTTTTTGCATAAAATGTTTCCTTATGGTATTACAGTGAAGAAAATATGCGAAAAAATAAGTTTTTGTGTTGTACCTTGAATGTTCTAGTCCTCAAAGGCATCAAACTTCAATGCAGTGTATTTTGTAGGTGGCGAATGTGATGATCCATTGGTGGCCATGCATTATATACTTACAAAGTGTTCTTGGGCAAAGCTCTTGTGTCTGTGTAAAATGGAGAAAGAGGCTCTTTCAGTTTCAGAAAAAGCACTGCACTTGTCCGATGGTGAGTGGTTTAACCATGAATGTTTTAACTGCTATTAAGCAGTCCAAAGAAAGCTTAATTTGTAATGCAGTTGATTGGAGCTTATGGGCATTAATATGAAGTTGGCGGGCAATCTATACACAGAAAAATAGTTCTGGTAACTTCCTTGCATTTGTAAAATCGTGCTTTTACTTCAAGGTTTTTCGACCATAGATATCCTGCGTTGCATCAATATTTTTGCCTGGGCATGATGCCATTATAAGCTTCTAATTTGTTGATCAGATTGTCCACTGATTGTTGCTGACATCATATTTGAGTTTGTTTTCCTTGTTAGATGTATGCAATCCTTTACCAAAGGCACTGATAGTATGGTAAACTAATTGCCAGCGAGCCGAAACAGATAAATATAGTTTGGCATTAAATATTGAAGTAACACAATTTTGTGATCTTCTTCAGTACTCCCAATCTAAGAATGTTCGCCTAGAAATTTGCGATTGTGTGTTAGGGTGCACTTGGCCCCAGTGATTCCTCTTTGTTGGAAAGGCAGACCTGGAAATATTGTGAGATGCTTGTTGTTTGTGTAAAGGTATTCATAAGTGCTATACACTGTATCTGCATCATGCTTCTTAATCCAGGCTTCGAATCATGTGTCAGCCGGTGTAGAGAACGAAAGGACAAAATAAAAAAGATGAAAGATCATCTGATGGTTGAAAGTGCATCTGTGCGGATCCAAGCTCTGCTTTTGGTCCGGAAGGTTAGTTTGCAGCTCAATTACACCTTTTTTACGCTTTATAACAAAAGGCTGATTACAATGTAACCGTGAAAATGTTCATAATGAGTGACTCATCAATAAAAGGAGCGATGGGATGTAAGACTAAGACTAGATCAACCAGATATGAGTGTTAGATACTGCGCACTACAAGTGTCTTTGTCAAACAGGATGTCTGATTAGCTCATGCCTTTTGGAACAATAGTCACATTTAAAAAAGCATCTACGAGCTGTATCAATTCTGATGCCCTGTATCATCGCTCTTCTTTACTGAGTAAGAGAGCCACCATTTTTGTCTTTTGATGGATCTAGCAATGTTAGATATTTTGCTGCGGGGACGACGGATGGTTTGCCAGAACACTTTGTTGGCTTGCCAGTAGTTGGAATCCAGTTTATGTCCGAACTTCTGCCAAGTTTGCATTTTGGACTTTTTCACCGTGAGTGCTGCGGAATCTCGCGCCTCAGCTTACCGCGAATGCAAAGAAGAGTCGCATTTGTTATGAAGCCATGCCTTGTAGGTTACTTTTGTTGCTCGAACAGCATCTTTCACCTCCTGGTTTTACCACGGGTTACTGTATTGCCATTATTCCCCACACCGAGTCATTTCCGTCCACATACCCAAGCAGCAGATGAAGCTGCAACTGCTTTGAACAGACGTCACTCCACCTCCGCGTCTTCTGTGCATTATGGGAACTCTCGGAACAAGGACAATACGCTGTCCCCTCTTACATTCTTGTCCACAAGGGCCTCCCACTTCACTCGGTAGATCCCCCTAGATCTGCACGTTTGTGTAGGACCGGCGGATTTTCCAGCTGCTGTTGCAGACCAGCAAGTGGTGACTGGCCAATCGGTCAACCTCTTTTGACATGAACGTCCAACACTGAACGGAACAAGTCAGCCGAAACTATGTAGAAATCAATAAGTGACTTCTTGACCAAAGGAATCTCTGCATCAGGTGTACTTGCGCAAATCTCCGTTGGAAGGAAGTGTTCATGGTGCACAGTGCGTTGTTACATCACAAATGCTCATCGATTCCTTCCCGTCTTCGCCCCAATATGTGTATCGAAGTCTCCTTAAGGATCCTGGATTCGTTAGTTTTAACCTTTTGGCAGGGCATCACTAATTTTTTTCATGGATTCCGGGTACAGTGCACTTGAGTTTGGGTCCGTATACCTGTATCGAACACAGGGTCCAACAACTTCAACCTCAACATGCACACCGTCTCTCCTAGTGGGATCCATTCATCAACACAGTTTGCCAGCTGAGGGCTTACCTGTGCTGGTTCAACCCCGGAGTAAAAGAGTTTCCACCTATCGTCCAATTCAACAGATCCACGACACTTAGTCGAAGAGATGCCAACAACATCCGGGGGATATTGTTTGGCTTCCTCGACCAGTTCGTGCTCTTTCCTGTGGATGAAGTGATGTTCCAGTTTCCAATCACTAGGTTACATTACTTTCACGCCGAACACTTAGTGTACATGAACATTTTACCAGTACCACTTGTTTTCGTCTACGTTTCGTCGTATATCGTCTATGCCTATGTTGTTTGTGGTCTGTTGACTTTGTCTACGTTGTCACGTATTTGGTGCTTTGCTGACTGTTTCGCGACCATGTTTAGCTATCCGAAGCTGAGCAGCTCGCTCAGACAATCACTTCCATTGAATTCATTGATGCGGACCATCGCAAAGTGTCGTTCGCCTCATCGTTCGCGGCTGCCCGTGTGGATATTCTGCTGTCGGAGATAAGCATGGCTTCGGCACAATGCACTCTCGGCTCGTTTGCCAAGCATCATTTCCTCCAGCAAACAGTACATGCTCTGCAGACGATTGTGATGCTTTTAGACCAGTGCTGTCCCGGAATGTTCCAGGTGAGCTCCGAGTGAACAACCGCTTTACGTGATGATGGAAATAACCACCAGCCTATGAATGGATGAGAAATATTACAATCTTGTATTGTGCTTCTGTAACTTAACAAGAATTGTTTGATTTGTCGCTTCTAAGGATGTTCGGGTAATTATTTAGCAAACTTTTGAAAACAACGCTATTCTCGTGACCTTATTTTTTGTGTATTTAGATGTTGAAGGTGTGTGATTTTAGTGGACCTGTGAAAGCTGTTCCTAAACTTGGAAGGAGATCCGTAGGTAAGCTGGACGTCTGCGTGCAGTGCTGTAATTCACTCAATCAGCTTTTGTGTCTTGATGTCGAAATAATTCTCGTGCATTGCATTGATTCACCATTCGGTCAGTCTGGATTCAGCTTAATTCAACTTTGTTTTTGTTTTCTTTTTTACGCTGTAACGGTGTGAACTCATCTAACCTCACGTAAAGATACGAACCTTGTGTTAGCTGCCCGGGTAATCCCCGCCATCTGCCGAGGCTGAAGTGAATAAAGATCAGCATTTCCTGGTTTTATTGAACATTTGTTCTTAAATAAATCAAAGTAAAGGCCTACATTGTACGAATAAAACGCCTCACGATCTGTACGGTTTGCGAGCCATACATTGTGCTTCGGGCAACGGTACTTCTCCACCTAACTGTACTTTGTTATAATGGCCTGCTGGAAATGGTTGTCTTTGGGCCCAGACCCTTATTCAAAACATTGTTGTTTCCAGGAAGCAACAATGACATGCTGCGACAGTTTGAACTTTTCCTTGATCTTTTTCATATCTTGTATAAAATTTCCGATTTATGGCTGACTGTTGGTGAAGTGAGAGTTGCCAGTCTGTACATCAGCGATGGAATAACGTTATCACGATTGTTGCTCTTGCCGGAAAGGTTTGTGTGATCAAGTTGCTCTGTTGAAGTTAATTGCGTTTACGAATGACGTTTGGCAAGTGATTAATTGTCTCCCTGAACCATAAGTTTTTCGTACTGGTGATTGTCTTCTGCGAGTATCAGTTGGTCGATCACGCCTGATTTTGCATTGAATGGACAAGATACGTAAAAAGAACATTTTTCAATTAATATTCCTTTTTATTGGATTTTGACATTTTGTACTTGTGACTTTATTACCGACCGGTTATCAAAAATTTTCTAGTCGATCCCAGTCGAAGAAAAGTTGGTCACACCTGGTCTATTGCATTGGTAGTCGCCACTTCATATTCGTTGGAATCGATTTCGGTCGTATTTTACTGTATAAGTGCGCATGTGCACAAACTCTAGACGATTGCGAAACAGGAGCAATCAAAAGCTTGTTTTAATTAACATATTTGTTGTTTGAGCTGAAACAACATTTGCTGCAGTATTCGCATATTACTGTTTGCTCCGCATCTTCGGATTATTCCCCGGAGTCTGGTCAATCATCTCAAATGTCTGGTTCGAGTAGTTCTACGAAGTTTCTTGTGTTTTTTGACTTTGTTCGCTAAAAACATTGAGTGTTCCAAGCTCTGTGTTTTCTTTAAAACAAATAGGCTTTTAATAAACAACTGTCTATCGAAAGAAATCCTTTTACAGCCAAGAACCAGACACTATGATCTTATCAGAGGATGGTTCGACTACTGAGCACGCATTTTCAGCTCTTATTCAAATAGAATCTTTTTGTGATATATATGTAAATAACATATTATTATAAATATCGTATTGTTGACAATGGGTGTGCAATTGTTTTGACGGCAGGGAGTTGCAGTTTGAGCTTTTGATGGCAAAGCTTGCTAGAATGGAATGCAATTACGCTCGTCTTGATGAAGAGCTGGCAATTTGTGAGGATATCATCAAATATATCGATTGCAATAATAGAGCAACATGTGATATAAGAAGAACAAGGTTGCATTCCAATAACGTGGGTTAGTACGAGCCGGCCGCGACTGACCGTGACTTCATGCTGCCGGTGACGTATCAGCTGAACAAGGCTGATAATCGGCACCTAGTTCATTGTGCATAAGGCATTACAGTTACATAACACTTAAAATCCTGAAGTTGTCGCTTCTTAATCTTTGCTCTTGTTGAGATTTGTCTGAATTGTCGGTGAGCGACAAGATTTATCGTTCTCTGATTTGTCGGTGAGCGTCTGCATCACACGAGGCATCTTCTCTCACTCGCCCTTAAACATTTCCCCTTCAGATATAAACCAATGCTTTTGAAACTGCTCATATGGCAAGTTTCGACCGGAACGTAAGTTCGTTCCTTCAAGTATTCAGCTGATTGTTTATGGAATTGTTGCTTAATGTATTGACAGCATTGGCGCCAGGCATTGTAAATAAAATAAAAAACTGATTATTAAAGTTTTATTTGAGTAGAAAACAATGAACAAGAACAAATGTGGATTCCACTGTGCGGAGGCAGGCACACGTGGTAACGTCGCGCACAACCTCCTGTGTACAGAATATTTACGTGTTGCTCTGTTTGTATGAAAAAGATGTTGAGTGCATCTAGGTTGCATCAGTTCAGTTCGCATGGTAACGTTGTCATTGTGCTTATGGTTGACAAGCTACTTGTTCATGATTCGTTTGTGTCGTGGCTACCTACGCTTGTGAATGGTTTTGATCAAGACGCTGCAAATTGCGCGGTTGCAATTTTTCTTTTTAATGAAAATATCATGTCAGTCAGTGGTGGGAAAATAAGATGGAAGTCTCCTGTCTTGAAGTTAATGGACATTTCGTTCCTTTTAAAATACGATCGCTCCTGGGTTACTTGTTCGAGCTGTGCGCAGACAGAGGACTTGCTTCTGATGATGAAGACGTCACCGAAGCTTTAAAAAACAGCAGCTTGATGGAAGAGGTGGGTGAAGATGCCCTGACGATGCCCACAGTTGATTTGGACATCTCATCAACAGTGTCAGTGTCGGCGCCCGATCTAACCGCAAGCCCCCCACTCCCCCGGAGGAAACCTAAACCCATGCCCCACCGGTCTAATCATCACCCTGATTCGTGCGGCTGCACATTGTGCACCAACTGCTTATTGGTGAAGCAACAATGCTTGCTCGCAGAACTGCGTGCGGATTACATGAAAGTAGGTCCCCTATGTGGTATATATAATCAAACTTTGCTCTGTTTTCATTTTACTACTTCTTGGCAAATCCGCTTGACAGTTGATAACTACAATGCTGAAGTGTTTTGCAACGTTCGCCACAAAAATTGTAAATAAAATTGTGAAGGCTTCTCAATTGCAGGCATAAGAATCTCTTAATAAACTGTGGCCGTGCTAAGTGTTTTTTAATAGCAGTGCGTAATTTATATGTTAAGGCTTCATTGTTGCGTCTTCATGGGAAAGAGCAGTAGGACGCATTGTGAAGTGACAAGATGTGATGATAGGGCAGAGTGTCTTGTGCTGCGCTGGCGAGCACAATCATGACTTATTAAAAAATAGAACCGTCGCAAACACCATCGTTTAAATATTCGAACGATTCAATTCTAAATAATGAAGGCGTTTGCTTTTGACTTCTTAGAATGTTTCCGCTTCTTCTCCTACTGTTGTCAAGTTATTGCAAAGCGCCCGAAGAAACATATCGTTGTTCAACAATAAACAGCAAATGGACAAGAAAGTAAGATTTCGCATTTGAAAAAAGTGAACCTGTACATGTCTTGATGTGAGATATTACCAGCAACTTATTCCCCGCAGGGATGTGGAGATCAGACGGGATCTGGCGATGGAGCAGGTTTGTTCGGGGAGGAAGGTTTTACTTTTTTGTTATTTCTCAAACATAAAATGTTGTGTTCTTGTATTATTTCTATATTGCAAGGCGCGCTTATCTCATGGACGCCACTGTTCCACTGGCCGCGCGTGTGTGGATTTCCCTACAGCCTGGTTCCCACTGTTGTGAGGGCTGAGGTGAAAGCTCAATACCCGATCCGAAACTGAAATGAAAAAAACAATAAGAAAAAGTTTCTTGTCAAGAAGGTAGCCATTTAACAAGGGCGTGGCCAACCCGGCATGTTTTCTTTTGTTTCAGAACTGCTGTGGAAGGAGCTCCTGGACAACACGACGGCACTCGCAGAAGCTTATTTTTCGTTCGGGAATTTGAGGTCGTCGACAATGTTCATCAAAAAGTCATTGCGTCTCATGTCAGGTTTGTTTGCTGTGATTCTGTTTGAAGCAAAACACCGTTTGAAGTGTTACTGAAGTGACGACACAAACAACTCTTATATTGAAGTTTGTCATCCCCACATTTTTGCGACATCAATGGTTCGCCTCAATTTTGCCCCAGTCCACTTCAAAAATAGCAAAATCTTTCTTCAAACACGATATAAGAAACCATGATTATGACGTACATGGCGGCAATGGGTTCGTCAAAGCGTAATTTATTTGCAAAAGTGGAAATATTTTGAACTTTTTTCTATATAATTGTTTCGACCAACAAACATGGGAAGCATGTGTGTGGACTGCGAGTGTATTTTCTGTAAGCTCAATTGGCTGTAGTAGTGTGACGTAGGCGAGCCTTGTACAACAAGCAACTGTGCACAAGCAAGTCTACAATCTAAATTATCTGTATCTCCATCTCACTTCAACAGCTAATGGCTCACGTTAGCTTTTCTGACTAAGACTTGAAAACCTGATCCAGGTAACAGTCGTCACGTGGTCACCTGTGGTTTACGCAGTATTCTTCAATGTCACTCTATCATGTCTGCATTGCGTACTGGTAGATTTTCATGTGTCCAGTGAGGTGCAAACTTATTTCTAGGTTTCTGATTTCAATTCTTTTTTTCCATTTGCACCAAATCGAGTTCTCTTTTGTGGTTCCACTGGCACTTTAAACTCGCCTATGACATCACAGTTTCTGTTAGAGGTGCCAAAAAGTCGTTACCACTGCTGATAGGATTCGAACGCTTGCACTAGCTTGAGCTAAATTTTAGTTTACCGAGAACAACGCAAGACATTCAGTGTGCGGCCCTCATTAAGAGAGTGACTTAACATTTGGCCCAGCAATGCATTTCGGTTGGACATAGCTGCTCTAGATTTTAGAGGACTTTCTAATATAGCTCAGCATTGCAGTTGTGTTGCCTTGGTACTGAAAAGCCATGTCCAATAAACTCGGGTTCTGTGCTTCGTATTGGTTTGTAACAACCGTGTTTACTGATACATCGCAAGCTGTTGCCCTTGTACACACGTTAGTAGGTGTCAAGCATCTATTATCTGCATCAAGTCTAGTTTAAGAATGAAACAATAATCTTCTAGGAATGACTAGTCTATTTTGTTAAGCTGGTTGTTGTTGTCGGCAGTCTGTCCATTGTCATCAAGCTGTTCGAAGGTATCGGCAAAGATCCACCTCCTTGCTGGGAAAAGCCTCATGGATGGGATCCATCGCACAGCAGGTTGGTGAAGTGCATTTCTTACCTGATTTACACGATACTGCTTCCCTGCCACAAAAGTTTGTTTCATTTCAACTGTAAGTTTGCTGTGATTCATGAAATTCCTTTTCCCTCAGCAGCAGACACCTCCGTGTACATGGATGCTGTGATCGACCACCTTGGGAGAAGAAATGTTTCTTGTGCAGTGGACCAAAACCTTGCTCATAAATTAAACAACTTATCGATTCCAACTTCAAGAAAAAAGTAAAGTTTACGACATTCGAAAATCTTTAATTGTTTGTTTGCGCAAAGGCAACTCTGTCGAAGGAGGGATTGTTGTTTATGTAGTTTTGTGTGTGTTTAATTTTAACCACCAGATATTTGTGTCTTATTTTGTTTGTTACCCACTAAAGCGGAAGTAGCGAGTGGCAAAGCGTGTCATGCTGTTGATCCGTTCATGCCATTGTCGAACGGATTGAAAGATCTATGTGATGCTTGTTGGTAGTGTTAGGATAGTCCCGGCGTTGTACTGCAAGCTGCACTGTTAGCGCTCTGTTCACTTAAATCAACGGTTATGCCTCCTAAGATTTCGCACGTAATCGTTTATTCCGTGTGTGGAAGGTCTGCATCTGAACTATTTACTGTCGCTTCCTTGTTGATGTGTCCACATGTGTAGTTTTGTAGTCGACAAACACACATCATTTGCTTTAAGTCTGTTAAATCTTATCTGAGACAAAAGATTCATTGTTCGAAGTTTTTTTGCAAGAAACGATTTAGTTTAGAAATGATTTATTATATAATCTGCAATTCGATGGTGTCCATATTTTAACCGATACGGTCGCAAACCTTCCGAGGTGGCGCTAAACAATAATTATACGTGGGTTGCATTCTGTTCCACCCTTCCTTATCCAGGGAAGATGACAGTGCAAACAGAAAAGCTTCGGATAGTATACCGGATCGAATATACGAGACGCCCGGTCGACCTAAGACATCAAAGAAGCCAACGACCAAGGCGAGTGGATCCGCCCTGAAAACCCCCCAAGTCAAGAGGTACACTTGATTATGGATTGCGTGGAGTTAGACTGTGCTTGTTCTTCAAGCTTTTTTTAATATTTCGCATTCAGAACCAACAGAGTTACCCGGGCCAATGCAAAAACTCCAGCTGGACACTCTACTAGCAGAACCTCGAAATCAAAAAACTTTGAAATATTCAACGAAAACAACGTTCCTCAAATTTCACTTTCCCAGTCAGCAAGTAAAGCAAAGGTATGTTGACCGTCAGCCATGCCGTACTTTTTATCACAATATATCAGTAAAAATATTTCACTGCATCAGACCAGCGACTCACATCTCCCTCTGCCTGGCATTGATGACTCACACAATGACGATGGTGACGGAGACAAAGCGTTATTCGCCCAACCCCGGCGATCAAACAGAACCCCCGCTATTTCCGCTACAGTCGATGAGAGCGTCGATCGAACACAGGAAACAGTAAGTGAGGGGGGTTGCTATGGTTGCGAGTGCGCTGCAACTACAGTAAATGTTCATCTGTGAAGGGGTCCCATACAATGAATGCAATTGCGAAATGTGTCAAACTTGTTGGTCGATCTCCTCCATGCAACATTCACACCACAAACCACCCGCTCGACTGTAAGTTCATGGCTTAATGGGAACGTTTTTTGGTCAGTTGTTGAGGGATCTCACGTGGGGGTGTTTGCTGCAGTGCAGGGACTCCGCATGCAATAATTTTTCTTTAATAACTTTTATGATTAAGCAATGCACTGTATTTTTCAAATTTCTTTTCAACATGCATGACAGCTTAACCGCTGACGTCATGCAGAATGCTGTTGGAACGACCGAAAACTCGCCCCGTTCATGAAACATGCTAAAAACTTATCGCTGGCATTTTGAGTTGGAATGCTTGTCATTGCTGAGGTTGCTCGGCGTGGGTCTACAAACAGTGCATCGTCCACCTGTGTCCTGACTGATCATTCAGTTTATTGTCCATTGCAGGATCCATGTGGTTCGCCTGCCATGAAGACGCGACCAAGAAGGAAAGCCGCCACTCGCAACGTCAGGTCGTCACGCAGGGAGGCTCGCCGACGTCATAGAGAAGAGGAGGGG
>JGI24022J15233_10002900_pt1 | contig 16537 bp, 10 predicted proteins | sample Ectturendosymbi2_FD_15233 | JGI IMG/M metagenome (IMG submission 15233)
TTGCATTTCTAATTCTGAAAATTTTCAGAAATGCAACGAAAGTGTACCAGAACCGTCGCCAGAAAGTTATCAATAGGAGGGTTTCGCGTTTGTTCAGGGGGGCTTGACATTCTTAAATTTGATAAAAACTACCGAACTTATAATTCTCCATTATTCATTTTGGGGGACCAAGCCCCCATAGCGACGGGACTAATGCGGACGCTTTGACTTTGTTTCTTGCCTATCATTGTTTCTTGGAAGAGTTTGCAGACTCTCGAAACGTCAACAGTAAATAAATGATTATTATCAGACGAATTGAGCAAAGCTCTTAGCCTGGTGACAGAAATAGCATACTACAGTCAACCTCGATTAATTCCGATCTTCATCACTTGGTGGTACGAATGTTTTCTAATATTCCTTATAAAATTTTTCGGTTTATCTGGATTTTTCAATACGGATCTTCGCCACTTCCGGATGAAATGTGTTCTTGTCACACCTCGCTATTTCGATTTTTCTGTACTTCCAACTACTGGGAGGACAGAACAGATAAGGACGCAGGGGTTCAGGGAAAGAGTTAAGGGCAATGGAAACTTAAACTTATAAAAAAATAGTTATCAATTACGTTTGTTTCTGCTCATCAACAATGTTGACCCATAAAATAATAACAGAAATTATAGAAAAACACTGCATTTTGTGGCTGCGCGAATAGTTGCAGTAAAGATGTTTCGAGCCGATCTTGATCAACCGTGATATTACTTATGATTCTGTATGAGAAGGAATCTCCACCCCGTTCCCCCCTTTTGAAAGTCGGGGGATTGCTCCCCGTCATGACACCGTTATCCGGCGTCCCTGAGAACAGATACGGGCTTTTATGAGCCGTTATGGTCAATCCGCCTGAAACGCCAGTGACGAAGCTCGGAATGATGCACATATTGCAACCATTTGCAAGCACAGGTGTGCGGCATAGGCATTAGAGCACACCTAGTAGCGTATCTAGGGGAGACACCTGACCCCGGGCGCAGCACTTTGGGGGCGCCAAATTGGTGTCGGAATGCTACGTAATAATGACGAAATGTCTGATAATTATGGTTTACAAAATGTAGAATGCCAGCGGCTGTTGCCCAGCTGCGAAATCTCATCAAGATATCCAGGTTCGCAAAGCGAGCAATTATGAACCTTACTGACGTTTTTTGAGGTGGATTTTCTGTCTGCAGAAATCAGCGCCCGCATGTGCTTTGACTCAGTGCTTCGTCACAATGCTTTGAGATAGTCATGGTTGCGGACTTTCCATCTTCGCTATCATTTTATAGTTGCGTCACAGTGGAACGCGAATCCAGCGTTCACAGTGCATATAAATGTAATATGCTATATTGCGCATGCGTTTAAAGCAGCGGTGAAGTTTACAGTATGTTGTTACCAGGGACGTGCAGAGGGGGGGCGAATGAGGCGATGGCCCCGATCATCCAAGGCAGGGAGACATTCAAAGATTGAAATTACAAAAAGTACGTATTATAAAATCTTGTAACTAGACGCTTTTTATTGGCTACTAACACATGTTGCATGGATCTGATGGGACCTTGCCTATCTGATGCAATATCTAATTCCTCAATGCACACCCATGACTGGAAGAAATCTGCTAAAACATGCCCACAGAATAAAACAAATTATTGAAAAGTAAGAGCATTAACAAAACATATTCTTTGAATTTTAAATTCAATTTCTCGAAACTTGTTTTTCCGTCAACACTAGTGTTTACTTATTTCAAACGCCTGTATATTTCACATTCGGCAATGCCAGAATTCGTTAGGGGGTGCATACAATCAAGCAGTTGCCCCGAGGATAACCAGACCTCTGGCAGTTGCTACAACAGATGTGATGTTTCGGAAAATTTTGATGTTTTGACAAACGTCATGTTGTAATAGATTTTATGTGGTTCTGAAGGCAGTTATGATGATTTTTATTTGTTTGATGTTTAAATAAATGCTGACTATTTTTGCAAGATTCTAATTGCAACTGTGCAATAGCGTTGAGAATATTAGTTATTGTGAACTTTCCAGTTACTGCTACATGTGCGTTATATTAATTGAACTATAAACTAAGCATCTCTGTTGAGATGATTGTCGAAATTCAGGACTCAAAATTTCTAACCTAGAACGCGCAGCGTCACTGGCCTTAGATATTTCCTAGGTTAATGGATGTGACACAATTAAATTATATCATTTTTTGGCGAAACGATCAATAAATTTCCAGTAAAGACAAGAAAACTTTGTCTTTGAAGTTTGATAATAATCAAAAGTAAAGTATCAAATCGCAGTACCTATTTCTTTTATTTTCTGTCACTTCAAAGTATTATATCCAAGGAAATGTTTTAGGATTTTACAAGTCGTCTAGTAGATTTATATAAAATCATTTGCCTTCAATTTTTCGTATGCATTCTTCTGTCTGTCCTCTTTTACGTAATCGTGAGTCTTCCCTCATTTAGTCCTTTATGATGTTTAAGAACTCAAAACTCTGGGAGCGCATGTTCCTGAAACCTTTAGTCTTTACAGCTCGCACCAGCGACGATTGTGGCCAGACTTGGCGAGGGAGAGGAACAAGCGTGTACGCTGCATTCGGCATCTTCAAAAGGCTCAACAAAACCGTGATTTAGAAAACAAGGTTCAACTCTGGTCAAATTTATCTGTGTTGTCAGATTTTTGTGCCCGAAAAATTCCGTCGCAAAATTCATGCAGATGGTCAGGGATCTTTTTGCCTAGTTTTTTTTTCATTTTATTTCACTAGTTGCTACGATTCGAATGTATTATCGCGATTTGGAGTGTTGCAATACAACAGTTTGAATGTTCAATCGTGACCGACATTTCACAGTGGCTTCACGCAAAACGATTAGATTCTTAACTCTACGATTGTTATGATTTCCAAGATTCATAGGTCCTGACGTCAATTCTGTGACGTCAAAGTCATACGAAATCCGGGCAAATGCCCGGGGCCTCGCGCTTGAATATGAAAACATTCCTTTACTGTTTTTTCGCTGTTCACCACTCGACAAAATTGTGGAGCTTTTTGATTATTGTTTAGAGGTTATGGAAACCGACAACTTCGGCATTTATCGTTTTTGATTGACTTAAAAGAATTGAACCAATCAGCGCCACGCTTTATAACTCAAGAATTAGATCGAAATCAGTGCATCCATGGGCGTCCGCAGAAATTTTTCCAGGGGACAATGTCGAAATTTTGCTTATCCTTTACAGGTTGCTGACAATGCAATGCAAATGGACGTTCACAAAACGCTTTACCCTTTGTACCCCATTAGCCTGTCTGGTTGGATCTCAATTCTCAATCATTTGTCTGAAATGTTTTTTACAATTCGGCTATCATAATGCTTTTTCTTTCAATAAACTGCCTAATATCCTATTTTCCGAGCACTATCTACAAATAAGTCATAATTTAAAAACAATCTCAACAGCCAGAACAACATGGAGACAATCATCAATAATTCTACGTTCAAAAATATGCGGCGTCATGAAACTTTTCATAGCTGACTATTTTTCAGAAAGCCCACATTGACAGAGACCAAGGTCACTTCATTATGTTCGTTACTAAGTACTGTATTCTTTGCAATCTAACGCCTTTGGAATTATCGTATAATGCGCTGACGTAACAATTAGTTGCGAAATGCTTGTCGCGATCGTGAGAATATCAGTCTTAGGCCAAACAAAGTGCTGTTGTCCATAAGATCACGGAACATTTAGGTGTAACTATTGTGAAGCTCCCATCGCAAAACTTCCGTCAAGTAGTACGGTTCAAGTTGCTTTTGCGTCATAGCCAATATCGTTGAGAACATTTTTTCTGAACGGAGTCCGTTTTGATCTGCGAGAGATTGGAGACATATGTCTTTCCTCAATAGTATACATATGTGTATGAACGATTTGTGCAGTGAGGATGGTCAGAGTCTATGACAAAAAAGATTGTGTAGTGTGACCGTAGCAAACGATCGTTTTTTTATGCAACTTTCTGTTTGAACAAATTAACCACATATGAACCGCCGTACATGGTCACCCCCAATTGTCTCTGAAGCAGAACTGTCGCCAAAAGGGGGGCTTTACGTTCGTGCAGGGGTGCTTGACATTCAAGTTTGACAAAAATTCCACTAATTTATAGTGTTTCATATTTCAATTTGGGGAGGCTTGGAGCTTTGTTTGGGGGCCTAAACTCACCAAAGCCCCCCGTGGCGACGGGACTGCTCTGAAGTGTAGGCTGCTAAATCGTATTAATTTTGACGTTTTTGACGGTGCTTCTGCAACGTTGAAAGGAGGGCATGTGAAACGCTCCGCAGTTGCGCTAAGCCAGAGGTGGGCTAGTTCAAATAGAAAGAGTCATTTGCAGAAAACCAAAAACACCTGCGAGCCGCAAAATCAGTTTGTGGTGTCAAATACAGTTCGTTAAAGAATGCAAGTTTCACATAAAATGACCTATGTTAAGTCGCGTAGACTCCTTGGCAACTAACCATACTAATTCGTGTAAACACATTGATAAATGAAACAAACTTTAAATACGAGGCGACAACTCGCTATTAACTAGAAATATTGCTATTCAGCTACAAGAGCCACGCAAAACATGTCGCCGAGCCGCAGTTTCCCCACCATTGCGCTAAGTGTTTATTCAGAGCGGAATGGGACATTTCGGCGATGGACTTTAGATCAACGTTGTTGCTTCCAAATTTTTGAACTTATCCATAGTGTCAACCCTGCTCTATTGCTCTAGGAAAATTTCTACTGTTGGTATTCATCGCCAAGTTGGACAAGAAAACTTGGCATTTGCTTGTAAGTATGTGAGCTGGAGTTCGCCTTCGAGCAAATTCCGGCATCCCGCTCAGCCAAACGCGTGTACGCGTTCGCCCAGAGGCAATCTCTGGCACCCCGCTGTTGGATCAGGAGTTCGCACTCCGGGAAGCAACTGTTGGCAAGGGATTGGAAGTATAGATTCGTACACCGACAGGCAACAGACAGAAAGAAAGAACGAATATACTCTTAAATAAGCTGTGAAATGCAACCAGAATAACTAGGCGAAAGCTGAAGTACTATTTGCTGTCCAGGCTTAACTTTTGTGTAAACTCACAAACGCTTCATGCCAGCAAAAAGAAACGTCACAAGCCATATTACCATCCACACATGGTCACGGTCGCACTAAAGCTCTTCCAAACTTCTGGCGGAAGAGAAACCACACCTGCCTTCAGGATAACAACAAAAACGCTTATCAAGCATACATCCTTTGCAGTCTAACCGTTGAAGTACGTCAAAAACACACTTTTTTTCGAATAAAACATCTGCGACCACCATCGCCGAAACCTCCCGTCGCCGAAACCTCCCATCGCCGGAACCTCCCGTCGCCGAAACAGCGTCGCCGAATCGGCGGCGCCGAAACGGTATCGCCGAAATGTCCTAGACCCGTTTAGCTCGGTAGAGTGCTAACGAGTAGTAGCGACATCAGCTAAGAACATCACATTGTGAGAAGACTGAGAGCAAAACCGGGGTCATTATCGTTAAGAAACTTAACAATAGTGTCATACAGTGTTGCAAATCATGTCAAGAAGTCAACTTTAGACAACCACCGAACTTCGGTGATCATCAATCCCGTTGCCAACTTAGTCCCCCCACACAAATCACCAAGCCCCCAAGTTGAAATATGAAACACTATAAATGAATTGAGTTTTTTTCCAATTTCAATGTAAAGCCCCCTGCACAAAAGTAAAGCCCTTGAAAACTTTCCGGCGACGGTTCTGTGTTCAGTAAAAGCCTTTCAAAATATTTGTCGTTTTCCTGACAAGCTATTTGAAGGGACAGTCGTTCACAGCTCGAGTATTAAGGAAATTTGTTTTTTTACCACTTTTGCAGAACTTCATTCGCTTAGGGTCATCACTGAGTTCAACAAACCTTTGGTTGTGAAATTGTTTGCGTTATTGGGCTTATTTGTCAACCAGTCATGCGAAGTTTAAATTGGGTTGGAAACATAAGTGTCACGCAATCTGCAAAGTAATGATAAGAGAAAAAACTTTCACGCAGGTCTTACATGACCAAACACTTTGCATCAAAAGTAGGCCCAGGGAAGCCAGAATGCGGGTGCATTACGGGAGCACTCCCCCCCTGCCCTTTGAAAGAGGGGGCAACGGGACACAGGTGCCCTTCACATAATAGTATCATAAGTAATTCCGTGATTTATCAAGATCGGCTTGAAACAAATTTATTGAAGCTATTGGCGCACACACAAAATTCAGAATGGTTTTCCACAATTTTTGTTACTTTTTGGGGGGTCAACATTGCTGATAAACATATACAGTAAATGCGAAAAGAATGACTGTTATGGGTGTGCTTTTACACCGAACGCAAGCAAACAGTTTTGAACTCGTGGTACATCAAAACCGTTGGCGTCCGCAGGAGGGTCAAGACAGGGGCGAATCCAGGGGGGAGATCGCCCTCCACCCTAGAACCTACGAATTAACTTTACCATGATTGTGCACAATTCAGAAAACAGCATTCGCAATACAAGGCCATTTTGTCATCCACTGTTTTGTCACAGCAGTGTTGCGAAGTGTAGGCTACTTCATCTCTCTTACAGTAGTGAACCCATAATGAGACTTGACTACCAAATATTACTGAAATCGACCCCCTAACATTATTGGCTAGATCCACCTCTAGGTCAAAACGGGCATTTGTCCCTCACTGGAAATTGGGACTAAGAACCAAAATTTTCTAGAAAATTTGACGTCAGCAGCTCAATTCCAATTAATTGATTTAATTCTTGCAATGACGGTTGATTTGCCGCTATGACACGCACACTGCACCTGAGCAAGGTTCACTGTTCTGGTGTCAGGCAGTGGTGAGCTTGCAACTCACTCCTGTCCGCTCCTTTGCCTGCAGAGTGCAGGTTGCCAAACTTGCAAGCGGATTGTTTTACTCTTGGTCTTTATTGTGTAACAATAACATGGCAGCAAATCTTCTGTTCACTTCAAGTTACGTCAGATACGATAATAGGCGTTTTGCCGCATATGACTGCTGAACGCAGACATCTTGGCAGGTAATGCAGCGAGAGAGTGACTGCTGATAGCGGTATATGCAGGGACGCCGGAGAGCGGGGGCATTGCCCCCCTAACCCTACAAAAGAGGGACAAGGGGCGCAAAAGTGTCTTCTTCATAACAGCAAAATGGGCAATTTTATGATTTATCAAGATCGAATTGAAACAAATGTTCAACAGTTTCTTTTATTATTTTTGAGGTCAATATTGTTGTTGAACAGTAGCAAGCATAGTTGGTAAAGATTTTTTTTGTTTTTCATAAGCTTTCATTGCCCTCAACTTTTTACTGACCCCCTGCCTTACCGATGTTCCGGCGTCGCGGCGTAATAGTTTATGATAATACCTGTACAACAAAAAATCCAAAACAGTTTCCATTTGAACAAGATGTCGTGAATTTCTTGCTGCAATTGGGTGAAGCCGCCGCTACCCTTTCATAGAACGAGCTTGTTTGAAATATAATTTGAATGTCATGTTCGCCGTTTGAAGTACAGAAAACCAACTGAAACGTACACCGGAACCGAAACATCTGCTAGATCTTTGCTGGTTATTATTCCTTCCATTCCACCATTCGCCTCAAATTGTTGAAGGCTCGAGGTTAAGCTTGAATTAAAGTTTTGAAAAGCGATTGACGTGTATGCTCTTGTGAATATCTTCCATTTAAGTACACGAAACGGTTTTATATTTGTAGATGATACACGTTACGTGATATTAAATTCAAAGCATTTCTGGTATCGTCTGCAGCTGGGCAAAAGACCATAGGCAGCACGTAAAATGCTGACTTCTGACTCCAAATGGGCTTTAAAATAAATTTCAAGCAGTCCAACTCACCTGGAATGTAACCGACCCACGCTAGTGTGGGTACTACCAAAATGTCGAGTCGTGATGATTGGAAACGTCTAATCCAAATCATTTCTATGGGTTATCTTGCTACTGAGAATAGTATTACATGACGAGAGAGACTTTTATTGCTCGTTACTGCAGCCCAGTTTTCAGAGAGTAGTAGGCTATTTAAAATGGCGTTATTTAAGACCAGCTAAGGGCGGTCGCCTCGGATCTCCTATTTTTTTATGCCGTGAGGCTCCCTCTTCCAGAGTTTCGCACTTAGGTTTTGCGTTGTTTTGTTAAAAAGGTTATGAAACACTCTAGAGTCACATTTAATAAGATCTGAAGCAAGCCATATGTTTTTAAAAATAAAGTAAACATTATGTGCAAATTTGTCACAGGCTGCCCCTCCATAACTTTAATGGGTAGACAAAGAATAATTTAAAATCAAATTGTTTCAAGAATTTACAATGCGAAATGGACTTTCACGCAGAAGCAAATTCCCAGAAAAAATGAAAAATTTATCTTGCTTTCAGCGAGTAAAGTTTTTGTATATCATGTACAAAAAATAGGGATTAGTTTTTGATACAACGCGAAGAAATACAGGGGTCAGGGGCCTTTTTTCATGGCCACATATTGTTATAAAGAAGGCGATGTTTTGGGACCCCTTTCTGAGTTTGTCTCGGGTCCCTAAATTCTAGCATCCACCTCTAGCTAGGAGAAACAACGCGCGCTACAGATGCTACTAGACTGGATTCAAATCCCGGTCGGGCCACACCCGAACATAGGCGAAGCCAGGGGCGCCCCGGGGGCCATGTCCCCCCAAATTTTTCGCATTTACAGTCATTTTGTGCTTTGAGAGGAGGTATTCCAAACAAAATACTGTTGTCGCCTAAAATCAAACACTTTGCCCCCCAAAATTTTGGGCTGGCTAGCCAACTGCATCCGAAGACATAAAAAACAGTATTTGCAGCTTGTCCAGCCTCATTCTCGGCGTTGATGAGTAATACGTTGCCTTGAACAAAAACTATGCGTTTAATGGCTTCACCCTGCCGATTCCTCTGGTATTTCAGTCCTTTCGACAACTTTGCAGCAGATTCGACTTTACATGAATTGCCAAACAGCGAACTTTCTTTGCGGTAAAGACAACATCATAACAAAAGATATATGGACAAATTATGATTAAAAACCTTCACAAAAGTTTTTAGTAAGTAAACAGTAAGGTCTATACTACAAGCAACAAACACGAATGCACGAATGGCACTGTCAAAGTATCTTTTCCAAAAGCGAATCAACCTGACGTCAAAATAGATTTCGCTCATGTCGAATACACACGTATGTACAAACCTCACATCCATCGGAATGGAACCTAAACTTTAAGGAATGTAACGCAAACGAAAAAGAATGTTTCAATAGGGGGTCATCAGTGTCGTCTTGCTGCGGTCAGATTATGGAGGTGGCTGAGACTGAAGGATGTAAATGACGAAACGAATCGCCATGCGAGGGAGGTTAGTTCAACTATTTCGAGAACAGCCATACAAGAACTAAAATAAATGGCAAGCTGCTGTATAGTTGTGTAGTAGTACAAAGCTGTGTAGTAATGCAAAGTGTCATGGGAACATCCGATTACAGTTGTTTTTCCTGTTGCACAGCCAGACCTCTTATACTTCGCAGTAAGCAGCGATCCCATTAAACACCATGATTCGCAATTGCGCGGGTTACGTGCGTCAAGGTATGATACAAAATAATCACTGACGAGCAAGGTTCTTAACTTCTTTTGGCGAAAATGTCTTTATCTGAAAGAAAATTGTTTATGAATCGCATAATTCGATGCTAATCTACTGATTTTTCGTGGTATTTGCCTAATCGATGAATTTCAGAACAACATTATCCACGGAGAAAATGATGTTGCTTCGTGACGCATGAATCAAATACTGTTAAAGGATTAATGTGATCGAAAACATCTTGAATTCAAAACTGTAAGCGAATCATAAAATTAGCATCTTGCGATTATTTACGGTTTTTGTGTTCTAAGCGTGAATGCAACTTTAACATCATTCCTCCGATTTATCTTTTTCTATAAATCAAAACAAATATGCCAGACTCCATTCTGGTGGAAAGGCTGGAATAATGCAACAAACTACACAGTTCTTCCAACACGTGAAAAGACACAGAACAAGCCAATGTTCAGCGATCTGCTTTCAAGTTTCTAAAAAAATATCTTTTATGAGACAGTGTCAACAGTCTTAGTCAAGCATACGGCTTAATCAAATTTGTGTTGAGCGTTGCGCAGCAAACCTTGAAAATTAACCGTTTTGAAAAAAGTCGTTTTGATCGCAAAGGTCATAAACTACAGTATGCTTCAAAACCGCATAGCTGTCGATTTCAATTCAAATTTGGTTGATGAGTGTAACAGACAAACTTCGTGGTGTGAGTGCTTGAACATTATTAATTATAATGCCAGTTTACTCCAATTATGAAGAGGCATTCCAAGATATGCTGTTGACCTAGTCAATAGACTTTTACTAAATTACCAGGCACTACGAAACAAACAGGGGTAAATGCAGTAAATGCTCCCATAAGAGCAAAAGTTCTTTTGCTGCTTCCTTTGGACATTTGGGCACTATTAAAACACAAAGGCCACTTGGCGAGATCAAGTACATGTTGGTGCATTTTTTGTACAATTTTTTATTATTACGGGCGTATGCTTGCTGCACAAAAGCAGGCACGTCTGGAGAAACACGTCCAACCAGTCTTTTGTTAGTACTCCGAACCACGCACTGTAGAATGCACCCAAAACGTTCCTCCTTCTTCATTTCATTGGCCGTCACACGAAATCGCAAAACTTATTTTTCACAACCAATAAGACAATCTTACGCAACTCAAGTCACACAAAGGCTAAGTTACACGTGACCAATTTCTTTCTGGCTGGATTTTGTTGGCAGGAGTGACTGAACCTGGTGGAACGGTGTCTGTGCCTCCTGGAGCGTTTGTGCTTTTTTCCAGTTGTTCAAGTCATGTCTGAATGTTGATTACATTGTGTAGCACATTCTAAGATGTCGGCGTTTCATGCAACCTTCTTCCTTGCTTTCTTCTGTATCTTCTCGCGTTCGTTGAGATGTTCAAGCATGCTCTTCAAATGCTGCTGCCTGCAATCAACAAGCAGCATCGCGTGACAGTCTTTAATAAAAGCCTTAATTACTTCCTACGTTTGTCTCATCGATTATACTATTACTGGCATTCAATTGCCTGCGTGGCACATTTTATTCAACATTTCTTTAAAATGTTGGCGTAAAGATCTTCATAAAAATTAATGACATTTTGTCGTATTTGCGTCAACAGCATTGCTTGATCTCGAATCGGATCCCGAAAGTGCTTGGCTCGGATCCGAAAGTGTTTAAAACGGATCCCAATGTGCTTGAATCAGAGTATAATCCGAGCTCCGGAAGATCAACACTGACATCGAGCTTGAGAATCGCAACTTCGGAGTAAATTCATTGTTTACAGACTATGAACTACAGTCTCTGAGATGAGGTACTAGTTTTGTAAACTTTAAAATACACGTCAAAACGACTCGTCAAGTTCGAGATAGGCCTTGGACTTGAATCAGTGGAAGCTGATTTAACAGTTGACCATGAAATCTACGTGAGCTTAAGCAAGTGCTAATTTTTTTTGAAAGTCACATCTTTTGAATGTCAAACAAACTATCGCGCTGGGCAGAGCTTGAATCAAGTTTCTTTTTTAACTCGAAATTTTTATNATTTTATTATATTTTTGTAGCTACAGCAGTAAGGAGCAAACTAATCCTGAATTAAAATATCAGGCTTTAAGCGTGGTTTATCTCTAAATTTTATATGGCCATCGACGCGATAATAAGAATCCTCAAAGCAAGCACAGTGTTGAGAGACGCAAAGAAAATGTAAACAGTGCTGGGCTCGATCGTATGATAGCATGTTGCATTCATCTGAAGTGAGCCCAGTGCTTGTAAAAATCCAAAAAAATCACGCAACGTTGTCGATTAGCGGTCAAATAACGCTAGTCTTCTTTGACCTGCTGCAGCGTGACACTCAGCAAACTGAAAAGCGGTTTTAAAATTGCCTGAGTCGTTGAACACTGAAACAAGAGGGAAAATAAAAAATCTTAAAGAATAAAAAAATGCTTGAAATGTTCTTGAGCGTGTTGAATTTGTTCAACATTCAAAATTTTCCGGTCCACTGCGACAGCTTTTCGATGCCAAAAAAAACTCAGTAGCTCGTTTAGAAAACACTCACGTATCTGCGATTTGCTTCAGCAATTGCTTCTCTCTGTTTCTTTCAAATGACGTCAAATCCATTTCTTCAAGCACGTCTTGCTCGAACGAGTCCAGAACTTCTACCGTTTCTGGGCGAACCGGTCTTCCTGCGATCAGTAAAATAGTTGTGGCCGCTTCCGGGATCCGTACAACGTATGGTGGTGATGCATAGGCCACAATCAATACCAGTTTAATATCTGACACGCAAAACGTATTGCTTGCAATCTATAATCACGGCTGTGGAACCGGAGCCGGAGCAAAAAAAACGGAGCCGGAACAAAAAAAACTGTGTTGGAGCCGGACCCGAAGCCTGAAATTTGATTCCCATTCAACAGACATAGTTCGTGGAACAAGCCAGTTGTGCAAATAATACAATTGTTTTTAGTTTTTTAATGGACCAAATCGTTCTGGAGCCGGAGCCAAAAACTTTTAGAGGTTGGACCCGGAGCCAAGAATTTTAGATGCCTGGAGCTGGAGCCGGAACCAGAAATTTGAGTTCCGGCTCCACGGCCCTGATAATTGGCCAGCAGAAATTTAGCACCGTAGGCAACCAGCAGAGACTGGGGGTTAATAAAATTTAGCAACTACATGAGTTTCCACCAAACAGCGATTCTTTCAAAGCGTTGCAGTTTTTTGCAATATGTACGCAAATAGTTAAAAGTAAATTAGTTACGGGATTTGTCGGCAGACGGCAAATAAACCTCGATATCGCCGTAATTTCCACAGTATCTATATTTTTAACGGGAGTTTTGCATCATTTATGCTTGCAAGTCTAAGAGAAGCGGCAAAATTACACCCATACTTTCTGCTAATCAGAGTCTCGAAAGCATGGGCGCAATATCAGAAGCAATAACTTATATTTTAATAAATTACATGTGCACGGCCACATGAATTTTTATCGAAGGCCGCAAGTGACCGTTACTGGGTCGACTTATTTCCTACTTTCGAGACATTCTGTTTTTGCAACGGCGATCTAGTGCGTTACGTAATTGAAACTTTAAGCAAGTAAAAAAGCAACAACTATCAATTGTTTTCGAGACGTTTTTCTTAATTCAAATTGGGCTTTTCCAGCCATCCTGCAGAGGGCTGGATATTACGAACGCTGGTTTTCGTTGTGCAGGTTGCTTTGATCTCTCGTATTTCAAAAAAACTTCGGGAAAACACTTGATCATTAGACAACCCAGAGAGGGCGTTAGCTCATATCCGCAAGCATGGGCGCAATTTTGTTGTAAAATGTGGGGGGGCAGCTTGGTGGGAAACCAATATAGTCATCGGGTCGATGCAAAAGTGACGTTTTATATATACAGATTCCCAATGTTATTTCTAGAGGTGTTTTGAGAGCAACACTAATAACGCTTTGCTTTGTCCTTGCAAATGATTTACATATTAATATACTTAAATTTATTGCTGGACATGGTGCTGTACCGTAGTTCAGCCTGCTTCCAATATCGTATTTGGATACAAACAAGCGCAGCAATATAGAAGAATACATCAATTGGGTTTTATCAGAGCTGTCAGTTGGAGTGCACAAAACACTGAATCGCATTGGTCGCACGTGCATATCACTCTTACAGTAGAACACTTCAGTTTTCATGCATTTTATAAGAAATGTGGGATACAGCGCGATTTGATGTCTTGCTCAAGTCGCTTAATGTTACAAAGACGATAAATATTTTTCTTGCACATTTCCGTTGTTTGAAAAAGCTATATATCTTTTTAATGCTACTGGTCATCATGCATGCAGTCCCACCCCTACCAAAATCTCCATTGATATGCTTTTACCAGCAGCAAAAACATTTGGCCTAAACTTAGCGTAACCTACTTCACAAAATGATTTCAATCTATTTTTACTGTTGGTGGGTAGAGGATGCATCCTTTCAATCTCACCTTGTTGCCCCCTGCATACATATCCACACAGGGTTGTAAAAGGGACTCATTTTGAAGCCTTAACCCGACCCGAGCCCGAAATCATGAGCCCGAAGCCGACTCGAGCCCGACATTTATTTTTGTAGCCCGGTTTAGGCCTGAAAGCCAAATTTACCGAGGGAGTTAAGATATGCGCAACTGCGGAGTAACAAAAAATGTTGTGTGCAGTTGCAGGTACACGGTTTATCACACCGTAAATAGCAACCATACCTTGAACAAAACATTGGCATAATCTGGCACAAACGCAGCGTGTTAGTCAACGATAATACTGCGGAATATAATGCTTCTCAAGAAAAAAAGAAATTATCACGAAACTATCTACAATGGCGCTATAGGCATAAAAGAAACTGTCTAGGATAGCCCAATAGATATGAAAAGCCGGATTGTAGGCTTCTTAAAACAAATCAAGAATCGAGTGAGTGACTGATCTTTTCGACGCAACGCCATCGCGTGCTAATTTCCTCAACGTTGTCGCCTCCTCAAAAACAGTGGGAGACTAATCCCAGAAGAGAATAAAAGAAAGCAGCTGTGTTTGCAAACAGAATTAGCTGAAGAAAAGTCATAATCACTTCACTCACAGAAGTTACCGCGGTGAGCACAACAAATCTACGTCACGAAAGAAAATGGTCGTTACTCTTAACGTTATAAAAAAGTTTTGTATTCAGGCCCGAAATTTTTTGAAAAACTTAAGCCCGAACCCGGCCCGATCCGAAAAGTCCTGCCAGAGTTATAACTCTCCACCACGTCAAAAGTTTCATTCTAAGAGTTTTACTTGCATAAGGTCATAAAAAATATATTTGAGATTAAATCAAAATGCACAACGTTGAATTGGCAAAGAGGTACCAAGATTCACCTTCAACACGAAGATACGTTCAACAAAACTAGGTATGATGTATCTGCAAAGCAAATATTTCGCACTTGGATGAAAACATTGCTGCATTGTGGGTTTAGTTAAACTCAAGTAAATCAGATAACTTACGAACCAATGCATTCAGCACAAGCACAAAGTGTAAGAGTCAAGGAACAAATATATTTTGGATTTGTTGGTCACCATTGTCGCGACATTACAAGAAGTTAGGATAAATGTATGTTTTATCCTTATTTCCGAATCAAGTCCCTACGTTTTGAGCTACAGGTCAATATACAGCTAGGTAAATACTGTAGGCAACTTCTCCAAGGTTTTGATTGAAATCCTGTTCACTAAAGGTTGAAGACAGTCTTTTGCTAAACTCCCCATCCCAAAACCAAGTCTCCACAATAGTGCTGCTTTTTGTCTTCGGCAAAAGCTTCGCAGAGATTTGCCTGAAAACCTAACTTTCTAATGTTATATACACTAAACATCATTGCATTATACGCTGTCTGTTTCTGAATATGTGACAACGATCGTTACAGTAAAGTCAGGTACATTTCTGCACGGAACAAATCATGGCTGTACTGTGGTCTCTCACATACGCAGCTGTAATACTCTCACTGTTACAAGAAAATAACTTTTCTGACAGTATATCACACAGGGGAAAATGTCGGACAGAAGCAGTTAAACATATTTCACGGTCTCTAGAAACTTAAAAACTGCTAAAACTTATTTAATCGAAGCTAAAATTTATAAACTAACAGAATCAGTGATACCATACCAAACTCTGTTTCAACATCAACTTGGCTTTGTACGGCCTACCATGTAACATGCAAAGCTCTTCACCCAAAACGCGACAAACTTCATTTTTATATTTGAAACCTCTCCAAATGCAAAACCTAAAGGGAAAAAGTGGAGTGGACATGGCATATTCTGTACCCCCCGTCTGAAAAAGTGGGGGGACACGTCCCCCGTGTCCCCCACCAAATTGCACCCATGTCCGCAAGCAATACTACTAAAGAAGAAGAAACAGTGAACTAACGCACAAGTGACTACTGCAATCTCTCGTAGCCATTCAGAAAAGCTAGGTTCATATTCTGTAAAAGCTAGGCTTGCTGCTATCCCGTCAAGTTTTCTTTGTGGCAGGTCACACACATGGGCGTCGGAAGGATTTTTTCCGGGGCGAGGCAATGCAGGATTTTTCTACGGACTGTTCAAAAAGATTTTTCCAGGGGGTGGCCAAAAGAGTGTTTCACCGGGGGGACAGCTGTGGTAAAATTTCAAACTTCATTTTACCATCTCCGCAACTACGAGAAAAACATTTTTCGACTAAACCGTTAATAGCAAATGTCAAATTAGAAAATCCAGGGGGCCAAGACCCCTTTCCCCCTTCCGACGCCCACGGTCACACATCTTTGCAGTGCATCAACAAACGCATGAATGCAGACTCAGTTACGTAGCCGGTCCAAAATTTTTGGGGAGGCCAGCTCGTTTGACTTCAAGCGAGCAATAACATTTTGTTTGGGACACCACCTCTCTCATCATAAAATGACAAGATATGCCAGATATTTTAAGGGGGCATGCCCCCCCCCCAGTGGCG
>JGI24022J15233_10002901_pt1 | contig 16533 bp, 6 predicted proteins | sample Ectturendosymbi2_FD_15233 | JGI IMG/M metagenome (IMG submission 15233)
TTTGATGAAACTAGTTGGCTATCAACAGCCTACTTGTCTCTGTGTCAAGATGGAATTCGTGGTTGGAACCATTTCGCTTTCATGTGAATTGTTTTCACTTTCTAAAACTGCTTTCGTTCATGTGAGACTGGCACAATTGTGTGCAAAAAATGGTGTTTCGATTTACATGTGCAGTGCTGTGGAAGTTGCATGGTTAGCATATAATTTTCGGCATAGCAGTAGGTCTACACGTGTGTGACTGCATCTACAGTGGCGTTTACGTGTCTATAGTGAATAAAGCTGTATGCCCACGGCATGCGTCCTGTGCGTTTTTTGAGCGCATGCGTGTGATTTCGTGACGTCACGTCCTTTTCTGATGCGTCTAGTATGGTCTGCGTTCGAGTAGAACCTGTGCCTATATTGACGCATCAGACTCACTGCTCTGGCTCACTTCTACTCGAACGCAGACCATACCAGACGCATCAGAAAAGGACGTGACGTCATGAATGCAGACGCATGCGCCAAAAAAACGCACAGGACGCATGCCGTGTGCATGCAGCTTTATAACGCTAGTTCATATTTAATGATATTCACAAGCCTATGTTGGGTTTGATAGGGTTAATTATAGCAAATTAATCTTCAAAACAATGAAAAATCACCATGAAAGATAGACATTTATGTTGGCTCCCCTACTTTTTCCGTTGGCCCCGCAGTGGCCCCCTCACTTTTTTCATTTTAGAATTGCCACTGAGTCCAGACATCTGCAAGGTTTATGCATGCGTATTTCGGCTGGTAAAAAGCCCGATGTGCACGCTTTATAAGTATTTTTCACTTAAGCTCTTGGTAAAGTTTATCAATATACGCTAATGAAAGAAAGCGTTCATCGCGGCGCACATGCTTTGACCGGCCTCATGTTTGCTCCTTCAGTAATAATGTTTTGATAAGTGAACGATAGGATAGATTCTGATTTCCTGCAAATTTTGTTTACATTTGCATTTATTTACGACATCTCTAAATAATTGCCGTCAATTAAATAACAATGATTTGCGACCCAATTCCTTTTGAGCTGGTTCAAAAAAATTTACCGGTAGGTGGACACTACGAGCCTATTATGGGTATTTGCGGAAAAATATTTATGACTAATTTGCACAATCTGCAAATGCTGTTCATGTTGCGAATTAAAAATAAATTTTCAGAATGTCTAACCCCCCTGCGCAAAGATGAAGGCCCCCATGGAAGACTTTCTGGCGACTGTTCTGCCCAAGCCCGTAGACACGGTGGGGTATTCGGGGGAAGTTACCCCAAATCTTTTTTGTGCCCTCCATATTTTGTTGTGCTCTGAAAAATTTGTTTCAAACATGTGATGAAAATTAAAATATTCCCCCCCTAAAATTTATTTTGCGCCCCCAAACCTTAAAATCTGGCTACGGGCCTGGTTCTGCCAAAATTGTATCTGCAATTAGAATATTTTGTTTTGAAGTCCATTTGACCTCGAGATGTAGCATAACATACCTTTTTTTATAAATCACCATTAGGGGGGCCCTTGTAAGCATTTTGGGGGGGCAGACTTGGGCTGATACGGCACTGCGCGTCAGCACTACTTTCGATAGAAAGTGTAAGTCTGCGTGGGCATAACGTCGGGCCTCCGATTGCTTCCAATCGGGCCAATAGGCCAAAGGCCGGCCCTGATCAAAGACTAATTAAGATAGTTCATCAAAGAGAACAGTTGTTCGCAGACATAAGTACTAGCGCACAATGACATGGTCTTCGATGCCAATCATTTTATTTGGGGATAGGTTGTTCCAATGTATCGATAAAACGTTTTGATGTTAACTTTTTCAAATTTAGATTTAAGAACACTGTTGCACAGTAACTCATTTTGCTCCATTTGATATTTTCTGGCACCTCTTCAGCACTGACAGAAAAAGAAATACCAAAAATTGCAAAATCACGTTACAGATATTTGAAATCAGTAAATCTTTCTTCGAATGCGTTGGAAATTCTTCGAATCATCATGGAATCTGTACAACCTCCTGTTTTTGAACTGAAGAAGTTTGTTAACCTTGGATTAGCCTATTAAGTCGTAATGTCGCGTTATGACTACAAACAAAAATGTAACTCTGCTATGACATAATAATAAACAATAAAACATAATTCCGTCAGACCTAATGCAAGCACAAAACTGACATGACGCGGGCCACAAAACGGGGCACGGATTAGGCCCACGAGCCGCCCGAAGTTTGACATGTCTTAGGGTCTAAGACACCGACTTCCGAAGTTGACCTTCTATAAAACTTTTGCGCACATAAGAAATTGATCTTACTGTCGTCCAATTCTTGAGAGACTGATTGACATGTGCAGCTGATAAACGTAAACGATAGAGCCTTTCAACGCGTTTGAAAAATGTTTGAATTTTTGATAATCTGTACAATGTTTTGGCTACGTTCGACTTATTCCGTAAAATCTTCATAGCTACTACAAACTTACTTTGTTTAAATTGTTTGGTGAGACTTTCCTGAATCAACTGATTTCATTCAGATATACAATGGAATTCAACTGTAGATATAATTGTAACCAAAGTATTATAAAATTTACTGACCACGCTCAGCTTCAAATAGAGGTAGCTTAGCACTACACGTAATTAAACTTGTACAAATCACGCGCTTCTAGAAAACACAATAATTTGCCTGCGAAATTTGAAGTCCTGATGGGAAAAATTCAATTTAGTTTCATTTTAGTCACATGCACTTTCCCGAGAAGACAGATTACAAGCTATCCGCAAGTAATGGTAGTTTCAATGCCCTCAGCACTTTCAAAAGAAAAAGCATCTGCTACTCACGTTAGATTTTGCTGCTGACTCTTCTCGTTGTAGATGAATAGTTTAAAATATACGGAGTGATAGGATGATAACTGACATCAGATGAAAGTTGAAGCACTTTGAGACTGTGCACAGCAGGTCGGACTGCGATGAGTTGAGAAGACCGATTTTTTACTAGCCGGCACGGTAATGGAAAATCATAGATGAAATCATTAATGCTCCACATTAATTGTGATTGAACTGTCACAATAAATGTCATCACAAATAAATATCTGGAATGAATGCTAATGTTACTAAACAGTGACTATGGTGTTTTAAGAAGACCGAGGCCGAATCGATTCTTAACCAAAGTTTGAGATTCAAGACTTATAAAATGTATATCACCGCCAATATTCACGCATTAAGTTTTAAAACTCTACAAAAACAAAAATCCACGATATTACTTTTAAGGCTACGGGCTACGGCTGACCCTGCAATTAAGCATAAGTTATATTTGTAACACGACTGGGCTATCAGAGAGGAATTTTGCGATGGTCTTGAAATAAAACTCCCACGACCATTAGCTGGGATACAGCAAAGCTGGTGCGCCAGAAACAGCTGCGTAAAGCGTTAGGCCTACTCATTGTTTTTACTTGCGGTTAGTGATTACAAGCGGTTAGATACGAGTTTGTATTTCACAATCGTCAAATTCCACACGGAGCCTCAGGTAAAGGTCAGCCATAATACGACTTCCTAACACTTACACTTTAAACAACACATTTGATTAATCATGGACAATTGGTAAAACACACTGTCTTGATCAGGTTCGACTATAATTTAAAGTATAAAGTAGGTTCCTAATTTAAAGTATAAAGTTTCTCCATCAGTTTCGTTGATTTGTACTGAAGTATCTCTTTTGCTTTCACATTTTAACCTGAAAATATTTGAATATTTGGTGCAACTTTTTGTAATTGGGAAGGGGCATTGACCCCGTTGGCCTCCCCTGGCTACGCGCCTACTGTTTGGCTGTAGAAAAGAATCAGGTAGGCCGCTTCAGATAATAAGTGTTTTGATTTAGTCCCAATCGACTCTTTAACATCTGAAGTCAGTCAGTGCCTTTATTATGTAATAATTCGTATTATGATATTGGCTGTTAACTCAGAAATCGGTATTATTGCACAGGTCATGGCCTAAATGAGCTAAGTTAGCCCCACAATCTTTAAAACCTGTTAGGCTACCAGAACTATCATTTGCTGTTTGAAAAAGTCTGGTTACAATTCATGTACACGAGAGTACACACTCTTCATGTCTTCTTCACAAGAAAAGAAGTGTCACCAACATAACGGCAAAGAAAGAGAAGCTTCACGTAATTCAGGTTTGCGAGTATAACGATAGGCCTACAACCAGTGTTGCCACTTCTGATGTTTTAACACCATTGTATATTTGAATGAAATCAAATTTTGAGAGAAATTTCTGATGTCTGATGTTTTGGCATCTAATCTGAAATTGACTGAGCTGTTGTTTTTTTCCCCAACATTTCTATGCTTTTAGGATAAAAAAGAGTTAGATTGATGATTTTTTAGTTTCTTTCATGAATTTCTCACTCTCTTGTCTGTGTTTGGTAATTGTTCCAAACTCAGAAACTGAAGAAGCTCTCTTCATAGCATCGGGAATAGGAATATCATACACATGTTATGCAATGCACAAATAACCGGTTTTTCCATTTAATGACGATACTTCTCTCTGTTTTGGATTTAACGTGGGTTATCGCACTTTGATTGTTAGGTATTGGTGATGCAGCATTTACTAGCTTGTAATAAACTGCAATGTAAAAATCTGATGTTGAAAAAGGCAACAATCTGATGTTAACGTGACTGACCCCAGTGGCAACACTGCATACAGCAGTTTTGAATTGAACGAAAATGAGTCCCTCTGGGTCTAAAACTGTCAAATCGATATCACATTCTTCATATGAACGGACTGTTCTCTATTAGATGTACCTTTTTTCTAATGTTTATTAAAGTAGAGAAGTACTTAATTTTACTTGCAAAATGCTTTCAATGTATATAGCCTACCCTGTTATCAGTGGCAAGATAATATTGTTAGGACAGTAGTTGGGCCTGGGAACTTGCGTGTCCTCGGAAAACCCTGCGATTTTCAGTCAGTATTGTGTTTATTTAAACCGCTGCAATTTTTGTGCCAAGTTCAAATTTATTTTGTTCATGCTATTAAGTAGGCAATAAAAATAAAATTGTGACTTTGACAATAAGCCTACACTAAATGGTCAAACTCAAAGTGCTATAAAAGACATTTGAAAGGGCTTGCTGCACGGTAAACCGCAAACAAATGTTAAATATGTCAACCTTTTAAACCACAATTAGGTACCATTTAAGCCGCTCTGAAATGCACTGCATTACATTTCCTACTTGTTTGTTTGTTTGTTTTTCAAAAAATAAACGAGCACACTATTCACGCGACAGCTTACCACAAAGTTAAAACACACCCAAATGTGTGGACAACTGCAAATTACAACCTTGTGGAAATTTCGAGCGAGCAAGCTTCTTTGAAAATACTGTAGTTTGATTTGGTAAGATTTTATCGTTTTGTTTATGAATCCATGATTTCTACATTTTTGTATCAATTAAACCTCAGAGGACTCTGATTCTTCTATACAAGTCGAAAGTAACAGCTTTCCTAAGGAACCCTTTAGTTTATTAGGTGGCGTTCACTTTATTGTAAATGCAGATTGAAAGAATTACTCATCGTTCGTAAGCACTCAACAAGAAGCGGCGCGTTAACTGAACAAGGAAGTCAAAGTACACTGTTTGGGCTTAATCCATGCTTACGAAGAAGCTTAAGGAACGAAAGCAAGAGCAAGGTGGTGCAGGAAACTCCACTAGTAGCAAAGCTAAGGCAAGTTTCAGTCCTACATCTTGTTGGATAAAATAAGTGTGGGCCTTGTAAATTTGAGTGGATGTGAATGTCAGCGGAAGATTATTTTACGTCAGTAGTTTATTTCTCTCTTTTTCTTTTCTTGGCAGTAACCCCCATTCTAGGATTGTTTTGCTGTTGGGCATAGCATGATTATTTTGTGCGAGCGCCCATAACAGCATTTCAAATAGGTCGTTTTTATTTTTGCCAAGAAAATTTATACATGTGTAGCAGGATCAAGTACATCAAGCACGAACATCGATTGAAAGAAATGAATCGCAAATCGTGATTCGTAACTCTGGGGAATTCTTGCAGTGAATTATTAACGCAGTGGAAATAAGTTTTGAAATACGGCAGTGGAAATAAGTTGATAAGCTACAGCTTATAAATAGATACCGTCGCAAAATAAACACAAAGCATTGCTGCTGATGATCAGATCGTTCATGTCTAGTTTTCATGCAGGTTTCCTACAGCAAAATTGTCGCCCATCTAGCAACAAACTCGCCCCATCTAGTATTGTGCAACCCTAAGCCCAGGACCCAACCTGTAGTTTTCCTGCAGTATACTGTTTGAACCTGATTTGTATCACCTTTGCCGGAATGTTTTATCCAAAATGTAACCAAAAGCAGCTTGTTACAGATCTTTATAATTTCTGGCAAACTTGAGCACACTGAGTTGCAGATTGATTAGCAGATAAGCTTTTAACTGGCTGAACAATTATAAAATTCTCAACTTTTGGCCACGATTGCTGACCTTGTGTTTTTGCCAAATATGATAAAGTGAGCTCTGAAAGTTAGCTAGTCGGAAAAATTTGTCATCGGCGAAACCTTAACCACAATTTTGACTTGAGACAAAAAAATATTTACATAGAAAGCATATTTTAAAAACATTCACCAGAAAAGCTACAAATTATTGAAAACGATTTTTCTTGCTTTCAGTGCTTCATTTTTATATCCTATTTCCGCTGGGGAGTTACACGGGGGCAGTAGCCCTAGGAGAACCCGAAATATCTCGCGGTTTTTAGCAATATCTGATAGTTTTTGCTTGCTTACAGAATCAAAATGACGAAAGCGGGTCATCCTCAGTCGAACAAAAAAATCCTGGAGGAATGCCTAAGCCATCTCCTCCAAATACCAGAAAAGATGTGTTGTGCAGGTTAGCGTAACACTGGATGTACAGTTAGTATCTGTACGAGATTGCTACTTTTTCTTCAGTCAAACAGCGCAATTGTGGTAGAGTAAACGCGTTAGCAAGCTTGTTGGCTTTGCTTTATCGAGAAATTTGCAGCAGTTTCGAAATATATAGTCTCAAAAATTAGTCATTCAGTCAGTTTCCGTAAGCGTTGTAAGGGGAGTGCAAAGGGGACCTTTCCCCGTAGATTTTGAAATTTGATATATTCCTATTCATTTTCTTGTAGAAAAGTATTATTTTGTTAGTTTTGAGTTGGCGAAATGAAATTTCACCATGGTTGGGCCCCCTGGAAAAATGGTTTCGGTCACCATTTGAAAAAATCCACTGTTGGCGCCACTGGAAAAAATCCTTCCGATGCCAATGTCGATTTCAACTCGTGTTTCTTGGAAGGGTTAGGGGGCAGTAGCCCTAGGTCTTCTCGATTCACAAAGCAATTTCTGTTGGCTGCACACCACGGTGGGCCCAGGCCAGGTAAGAAATGTGATCATGCTGTGCGGTACTGAAGCGGCCGCTGGGTTATTTTTTTCAAAGAAAAACTCGCTCATGGGTAGTTGGTTGCCACATCAAATGATAAAAGACAAAATGTACATGATAAAGCAGAGCGTTTGCTCCAAATACCGACTAGTTCGCCTGCAATCGAGAAATTTACTAGCATGGTTTTTATTCCAGCTTTGAAATTCGGTCAGTTCAAAGCAATGCTGAGAATTCTGGCATACTGCTGTCATACTGTCTAACACTTGGGTATGATATGAGGTGTAATCGACAGCAGATTTCCAAAAGTATTTTTAAACTCACGCCATTATTGTTTTGAAAACATCAAAAAAACTTTTTCGTGAAGTATGATACAGCAGATATCCAGCGCTTCGGACACTTTAAAATCGACACACCGTTTCATACCAAACATACTTCGTTGAATCCATGCTCCAGTTAAGTTGAAGCAAGTTTTCGACGCATTAGCTTAGCATGCAGTTGCAGCATTCGTGATCATCCTATGTACGACAATCATCATTGCTTGCATTTAGTGAAGAGAACAGTTCCCTCTTTAAGGATTTGGAAAAGCATGTGGGTGGTATGAAAGCCAATTTGTCGACCTTTGATGACCTCATGGAAGGATTATATATGAATGACTTGACGGAACTGGAAAAGGTGAGAAACTCTCTGCTACCATTTCAACGATTTACCGTTATTGTGGAGTAGTGCGATCTAATACCGCAAATTAAGCTTCCTGTTTGAAGCCAATCTTTAAAAGCAGTTTTATTCGCAACCATGGTTGTTTGCAAAAACTAGTCTGTTTCTGTTTGGGACAAGTAAACTTTCTTGTAACAGCAAATGTGTCTCTTTGAAAGCTTTCACTCTTAAGTATTTGTTTTGCGTATAAGCAGCAAGACTCTCTTTTTATGTTTGATTCATGATGCGTTCCGCTTTGTTTTTCAGGTTCGCATTTTGTTTCTTTGGATCACTGCGCAGAATCTCGAGACTATCAAATTCTCAAAACACATCTCTGTCGATTCTCCACTCGGTTTTCTCAAAGCAATATATGACAAAGAGGAATCTTACGCTGCGCTATTTTTACGTTTGTGCAGGTTTTTCAAGTGTTTGTTTCTTAAAAGTTAACTGTTTGTTTTTTAAGATGCGCAAATACGACAAGACAATTCGTCAATCTCAAATTTAGGTTCTTTGCCCAATTTTTACTTTCCAGATTTTCAAGGTAAGAAAATTCGCAACATTTCACGAAAAAAATTCTGAGGATCGTCATAAATCTTTGACTCTCGCATTTTTTCATTAAGTTTTGTTTTATTGACATTAAAAGAAGTTCGCTACTTTGATTTTTAATTTTTCATCAATTCGCAAATTAAGAACCCGAACGCTCCAGACCTGCTGATGAACACAATGAGAAACACTCTTGAGGACCGCGAGAGCTTAAAATTTTTGACTTTTGAGGCAATTTTCGAACATAAATCTCCGGCCGATCGCGGGAGGAAGTCAATGAAAAACAAGTAAATTGGGATTTGAAAATTTAGTAGGCGTCACAATGACGTCACATAGACGACGTGGTGACGTCGCATTGTCACGCAAAATTTCTAATGCAAAGGCACCTGTTGCTTGTTTATCAAAAAGTGCACGAAATTCTGCTTCTTATGATGTCTTCATTGACTCTATCTAGCGCGATCGGTCGGCGAGTAATGGTCGAAATTGCCTGGAGACACTACAGTGGCTCTCGCGGTTCCTAAAAGGTTGCCTTTAATTTTAACTTTTTTTCAATAAGATATATCTTGAAGGTCCCTATGCTCTGCAGTTGAACCTTCGCGTGATGATGGAATGTTTACATGAAGCAGGTGGTTCATCTCAATTATCTCAAACATACTTTTGCCATATTGTCAAAAAGCTTAATTGGCAGAAATAAAATGTAAACCCTATTGGCGCACCGACATTTTTCATTTTATTTTCGCAAGTTGGGTCTTCACGCAATAGTTTGTACCTGTTGGCTGCAGACCTGTTCGAATCTAGTTTTTTGTTCCACCAACTGAAACATATTTCTAGGGTTTTTCTTTTTTATGCAATGATTACTCACAAAACCCTATATAGCTTTACAAATTCAAATGTCTTTATATATCACTTTCTTTAGCGCTGCTGGTCTCTACGCTTCCACAATCACAGGATTTGTGAAAGGTGCCGGTTACTGCCCAGATCATCACTTCAAAGACGTTCACGAGAATTTTCGCGGTAAATGGAACGCAGTGTTAATCAATGGTCAGTGGAGATTGGTGGACACTCACTGGGGATCAAGGCATGTTTCTGGAGGTAGGCTTGTTTCGACATTCAACATTCGATGGTAGGCTTGTTTCGACATTCGAAAAACATTTACTTTGCGAGATAATAGTCCAGTTGTTTCATTGGCATGGTGAAAAATCCACCTGAAGGCTACTTTGATATCACCATTTGCACTTACAAGAGATTTATCTCAAACTTTTTTGTCAATATCCGCTGAACAACAGGTATTTTTTAAGGAAGTTTCAAATACCTAAGATTAGAAATACGCTATAGATAGAAGCATGTTTTTTGCTTCCATTTCTTCTTAGGAGATCAGCTGAAGAAAAAAAGCACAGAGAAATAATGTTGTTAAAAATCAATTAGAAATGTGAATCTGCGAAAATGAAATTGCAAAGAGTGTTTATTTTGATTGTGCGCAATACAAAGTAAATTCATGTGATTTGTTCTTGTATATGTTTTTTTCAAAGAAATTCAGTTTCTGCACTGAGTTTTAGCTATTAGACTTTAAAAAACTAGCAGATGATCAACGTGCCTGTGTTTGAATGAAAGATAAAGAATCAACATTCAACTACCAGAAGACCAATCTCCTACGCAATTCACTTTTTTGGTGATTTCTTTATATAAATAAATTTAAAAATAAGAACTTTGGTTAAAATTTGCAGGCCAGCTTGTTGGTACTGTCGTAACTTCTCTCACACTTCAACAAAATTATGGACTAGTGAATATTGTCTGGTACAATAGCTCTCAACACTTTTATCGTATTCATTTCTTGCAAATCCAATGCACTGTCATTTCCTCGCCACGATCAATCTCGCAGAATGATAAGTGCCGAAATGAAAAAAAAACAGTTTTTGTTGCAAATACGCAAGTTCATCAAACAAATCAACCACGCAATACTTCATCTAAAACTGTGTGTTTTGGCATTTTGTAGCATTGTCAGTCTCTATGTTTTGGGGACTGTTTTGTCACCAATAAAGATAAAAAACTGTCTATTATACTAAGTTCAGATCCAAATCTATTTTCTTCTGCAAGAGAACAAAGTGTCAACAAAAGTATTTATACATACAATATTTAATTTACTTCCGTCAAAATCAAGATCATTCCAACCAGCTGATACCAAGCTTTTGTAAGTTATCCAACAGGCTCAATCTAATCAGCAACACTTTTGCTGAAACAATGGAATCTGCAATGTGGATGTTTAGCTCAGCACACCAGCAATTGCAGTACGCGCTCGCCATATCATTAAAATCCCACCAATGTTACATCAAAATATTTACTTGTCAGTCTTCACACGCCAAACTTTGTAGTTTACAAAATTTTAGAAAACAGATAGGCGTAGAATCTAATTATTATTAATATTGATCTACAAATTACCAGTTTTTCTAACAACTAGCATACAAGCTAGAAATGAAAAAAAAACATTAGAATTGCGAGAAATATCATACCTTGTGGAAGCATAAAGTTAAAATGTTAGAATTCATTTTGTTCCTCTCCAATTCCTCCCTTGGGCAAATTTCTCGCCAGGAAATAAAAATCCTTTTGCGAGCCAAGTGGCTCCGGGTTGAAAACCACAGGCCCAGTAGATAAGATTTTAGTTTTTGTATCTAAGCTTTCACTATTGCTCAGACGAAGATGACCAGGGTCAAGAAAGCAGTGAAAACGCAATGTACAAATTTGAAGAACATTGGTTTCTCACTGATCCGGAAATATTTATCAATTCTCACTTTCCCGATGAAAAAGATTGGCAGCTTTTGCGATATCCTGTGAGACTTGATCAATTCGAAGTAAGTTTTTTCATGGTTTTCCAAATACGCAAATTTTTCTTGGCCTTCAGGAAGATATGTTGTGAACTGATTGAATTGTTGCATGTTTAACAAATGGTTATAAATCATTTTATTCATTCCTGAGTTGCAAAATCTGAAAACGTTTTCACTCATTGTATCTAGAATATGTCCATAAATGTTACTTTACCTGTTCAGGATTCAACTTTTCTCGAGTCTATTGGATAGCACAAAGTAAATTAGGAAATGGCAAGGTTTAGTAAACAATTTTTGGTCTGTTTAGACCCTTAAAAATCATTTTTATCGGTGATTGCGCCATTCACAAGGAGCTAATTTATGTCTTGAATTGAAGGTTATTGACAAAATAAGCCTGATAGACTGGGAAGACCGAGCAATTTATGCCAGACCATAACACGTCATAAAAAAACATACACTTTGCTGAATCAAACTATTTTGAGTTCATCAAGCGGAATTGTTTGTGTCAGTCTGCAATGCATAATCTCGAATAGAAATCCCTGCGTATTTGTTAATCAGCATTTTCAAACATCGGAATTCCGGGATTATATAATAATCAAGATATATTTTATCCGTCTTGTACTTTTGCTTTAAATAAGTTTTGTGTGCACGAAAAGCGGAAGTGCTAAATAGCCTCATAATGAAAATCACGGCCAAAGAAAACGACACAAACGACATATTGCAAACGTTTCGATAACTCCTCTTATCATCATCAGTGCATTCATCAGTGCATATCATCATCAGTGCATGCACTGATGATGATAACAGGAGTTATCGAAAACGTTTGCAATATGTCGTTTGTATCGTTTTCTTTGGCCATGATTTTCATAACAAGTTTTGTGTGAATCCTCATATTGTATAGCGTCCAACTTCAGACATCTGCAGCCGTCCACTTAAGTCCGTGAGTGGAAAAGATATTTCTCATGTGAATATATTTTTCAACTTCTTGGCACATCATCTAAATATTATCTCACACCACAATTACCAGATTCTCTAGCTGATTTAAGTCGTTCTGCATTCACGACCCATTGAAGGATTTCTTGTTTTTACTATTTTCATTCACATGTTGGGAATAAGAGTTCGATTTCTCTGATTTTTATTCTCGAAACAAGAGTTATTTATTTGCGCCTAATACAACGGTCAGTACATACAACTGATGTTCCAAGTAGAAATAAAAATTATTTGAATTTCCATGGAAATAATTGGAAAATACTTTTTCCATGACATCTATAGCAGTTCAATCCAAACAAACTCTTGCTACGAGCAGATGTCAAGTTTGTCTTAGGCAGCTTGATCATATAGTCTTACCGGTGATTGCTGATGCTGTCGCTATCGCCGCCTGTTCAAAACTATCACTGAGTGAACTTGAAAAGAATTCTAACCAGAACCGTCGCCAGAACTTCATCAATAGGGGGCTTTACGTTTGTGCCGGGGGGGCTTTACGTTCGTGCAGGGGGGGTCGACATTCAAATTTGGCAAAAATTCCACTAATTTTTTGTGTTTCATGTTTCAAATTTGGGGGGCTTGGAGTTTTGTTTGGGGAGGCTAAGCCCACCAAAGTCCCCCCGTGGCGACGGGACTGATTCGGACTGTTCCTGCAGCTCGATTTAATAAACAGTATTCCAGGACAAATACAAAACGGTGTCCGGCTCATTTAGGAACAAGCATCTCGGTGTTTGTATTAGAGAAATATAGGTCGCTTACACACACCTCTAAGAAATCAAATATTCCCAGCAATAAGAGCAGATTAGCGGCTATACTAGCTATCTAGGGGTGGGCAAACTTGTTCAATAGAAGAGTCATTGGCAAAAAAACAAAAACAACAGCGAGCCGCAAAAGAGTTTGTAGTGTCAAATACAGTTCATTAAAGTGTGCAAGTTGAACATAAAATGGCCTACATCAAATCGCGTAGACACCTTGGCAACTAGTATTATGAATTCGTGTGGGCACATTGATAAAAGAAACAAAAACGTTAAATATGAGGCGACATCAAAATGAGATATTGCTATTCAGCTAGAAGAGCCACGCGAAACATGTCATCGAGACGAAATTTGACAAACATTGAGCTATACATTCAATGCACCCATATGCAGAAAGCTAGTAACACACCCTTGCGAAGCTATCTTTGTTGGTTACTTTCGCATTCGATTTTTTCCCACAAATGCTTGCTGCGTGAGACATGTTTAACCACTAGCATTAGCAAAATTATACCTGATACTAAGCCCGCACTTCCATTCTTTCCTTGGAAACTAGAAAATTTTATTTTTTAAGGTAGAGGGTTACCTACCTAGTCTCATATCTTGTTCACGGCTGCTAATAAATGATTACCATTGACAATCTGGTTGTGATCATGTCGTACTTCTTTTTTTCAGAAATCAATTAAACAATGGCCACTTTTCTACAAACTTGATCTTGGTCAGAGTTCTCACCAAAGTGGACTGATTGATGCCAAAGGTCAAGTCCAAGTCAGACTGAGAGTGTTGCCCTTCGCTCGGAGTGATACCAAGTTCAAAGTTGAGCTGAGATCTCGCAACCACCAAACGTCCAGCAACAGCGAATGGGAACTGCAAAAATATGTTTTACATTATTCAACAGCAGACGAGGAAGTAAGCGACAATCTTAATCCAAGATTTGGTAGCTTGCAGAAAACTCAAAAATGATTTATTGCATAGTTTATTAAACCCTTTTTTGCCAAGTAGGAAACTTTAAATTATGACATTTTCATATTTTATTACAAAAAAAACATTCCTGTTACAGCCTTGCTGGTTTGCAAACTACTCGCTCTTAACGGTGATAGTGGTAATGATCAACTTACAAAAATAGTATCATTAGCTACACAAAAAAATGTATTTCCCGAAAATCTCCGGCAGGTAGATGTCCAGTGTACAGTAAAGTTTGCTCTTAAATCAATTTGGCTTTTTGCTACTATTAAAACAAAACTCTACAACACTGTCTTCTCATGGCTGCTCAAACGCTTGCCAAACCCTCACTATATTTTTTCTTAAACCGCAGGTTTTCGATGTATTTCCTCCACGTTCAGATGAATTCCTTTTGAAAGTTTTCGGCCTGTCGAAGCAGTTTTGCCCGGACGGCTTTTACAACAACTTATGCATCTACCAGATCACCTGCTCTGAAGTAAACCTTGCGAATGGTAGCTGCAAACCTCCCTTCCCAATCGTCAATGAAAGTTATGGCCCGAATTTGACCACAAGCGAATTCGGGTTGAAACCCGTTAGTCACACTGGACCTAATGTTGAATGCGACGAGCGCGGTGAGGCGACAGTCGTCATGACAACGAGCGGCAGTGCAGAAGATTGTGTGTTTTCTGGGGATTTGCGCGATGCGGAATCATCTGTTCAAGAAAACAGTGTTGTGCACACTGTCGTGGAGTCATCTTCGGAAAACCGTCTTATCGTCTATGTGCGGCCACCGCAGAAGGGCAATTATGCACTGACGTTGTACTCGAACATGAAGTCGCACGACGGTAAAACTCTGACATCTTTCTGCCATTACTTGATCTCATCCCAAAAACTGCGTGCTTCAAAAACAGAACCTTTCCCACAAGTACCGAACGGTAAGCTTGGTGTGCTGCAACCTGCCTTTTCTAAAGTAGGTCTCATGCTGCGTTCGTGCATGCCGCAAAATACAACCAGTTATCACTGGTTAGAACCGGATAAACACGGTGAATGCATGTTTGTCTTCCAACATACGCAACCTTTGTCATTCATGGTCAATCTGGCCACCCATTCATCGTCATTCAACGATTATGCTTTGGTTCAAACCGATGGCAAGCACACCGTCGTTATCGCACGTGTCCCGCCAGCTTTGGAGGATGGGAAAGTGTTGCGTTTGAAGGTCTTCGCAGCACCTTCTGATCAAGCTCGTGACATACCCAGCGTGTACACATCTTTCATTGCGTGCAAAAATGCAAATCCGGATGCCCAGCCTTGGCCCCAGGTACCGTCTCGCGTTTGGGGTGTGGTTATAGACAAATGGACAGGGTTATCTGTAACGTCACTACGGTACTTAACTTCCAACACCGCTGTTGCGCGACGCACTGACATTGACGTCGAAGGCTTCATCGCTTCTTATATCACGTACGCTGGAGGCAATGACATGGAGATTCAGTTGCAACATTCGATCCCTTTACAACTCAAACCAAAACTTACCAAAGTGAATCCAATGAACCGCACAGGAACTGCATTCGAGAACCAGGTGATAGCACGCAAGAACACAGCTACGAGTACGGTGTTTGCACTACGCTTGCCAGAACCTGGCTATTACTCTTTATCATTTTACGGGGAAAAGGCTGACGTCAACAAAGCACAACTTGCTCCAATTTTCCACTGCTTGATTGAAGCGGAAAGTCCCACTGTGTGCGCAGATCGGTTTCCTGAAGCGTTCGCGTTGTGGACCACCAGTTGCAGCGAGCTTCGAGCACCACTGATTGGATCCCTGAAGCGGAACAAACCGGTAGCAGTGAAAATTACCCTGGGCTGCTTTTCAAAAAATGCAGAAGAAACTTACACCGTGAACCCGTTTCGTAAAGTGCTTCTGGTGATCGACGGCAACACCTCAGTTGAACCTAAAAGTTCCTCTGGGTGCGACTACGAATGGCAGTACAATTGCATGGGTGAAGAAGAAAAGCTGGCGGTAGCCGTGCAAGCTAGCGCCACAAAAAGTGCTGTCAACTTCGTTTTGGAATTTGAAATGGTCGATTAAATACTGAATTTTGTCTGATGTTGTCATGCAGTACACATTTATCATGCATTCTCCTTTTTCGAAGGTGATGCTATGGCCTATTTAGGAACACTGCTGTCTGCTTTGCATTAATTGCAACCATCATTTCAGCAAGCGGACTTCTCAAAGAACTTTTAGTTTAGAATCCTTTGCCTGTTTCTATGAAATCCGCATTTTTATACACGTGACGTTTACTAATACTTCACGATGTGGAGCATGGGTTTTTACAAGATAGATAGATAGATAGATAGATAGATAGATAGATAGATAGATAGATAGATAGATAGATAGATAGATAGATAGATAGATAGATAGATAGATAGATAG
>JGI24022J15233_10002903_pt1 | contig 16532 bp, 9 predicted proteins | sample Ectturendosymbi2_FD_15233 | JGI IMG/M metagenome (IMG submission 15233)
GTCGAACCTGAGGTCTTTCGGAGCAAATACACTGCATTGAAGAAAGTACGACACTATTGCAATTTTTTCACGCCCCCATAGTGATTCGGCGGCCGGGGAATTATGCCCTCCTTCCCCCTCGTTACGCCCCTTGTGCAGCGTACACCCAGTCAAACTGATAGTGACGTGCCTTTTTTCAGATCGTGCGATCAAGGGAAAATCACGAAAAATGATTTAAAATAATTATGGACGTTTAATTGATTTTCTGCGCCAAATTTCAAAACTGTATTATTTCAAATTGCTTGATTTAGCTGACTTTTTGCTGCATCACTAGTTTCCTGTTCGTTTTTTGATGTGGCAAACCTGGATGTGCGCCAATACGCCGCACACCTGTACTTGCAGTGTGTGCATCATTTCGAGCTTCGTTACTAATTAGCCGTTCAGGCGGATCGATCATATCGGTTCGCATAAGCCCGTATATGTTCTGCCCCCAGTAGTTGTAGGCCTACATGTAACAGGCACATAATAACAAACGAATGGTCTCTTGCATATTGATTCGCATTCTCAATTCTTGTGTAGTTTAGCAAGTTTCGAACTGTCAAGCCTGGGTGTTCGCCATCCCAGCCACATACCTTCTCTCAGGGGCGGATCCAGTGGGGGGCGATCGTCTCCTCTAAATCCTACAAAAGTAACTTTATCTACCAAGATTTTGTACAATTCAGAAAATAGTATTCGCGATATAAGACCATTCTGTCGTCCACTGTTTTGTTGCAGCAGTGTTGTGAAGTATATTTCATCTCTCTTACAGTATGAACCCGTAATGAAATTTGACTACCAAATATTAATGAAATCGCCCCCCCGCTAACATTACTGGCTGGATCCACCCCTCTGCTCGACTGCTATTCGATGAGACATTCACGCAACCTGTTGATCTTGCAGTTGTGAACTGCCCTGTCGTAACTCTGAGTGTGTTTCACTACACGGTTGTAATGCGCTGCTATGTATTTTTGCAGTTGTAAACTACGCTGACATAGCACTGAATGTATTATACTCACCTGCTTTAACGCGTGTTGAGCTGCTCTGTCTTAGCGATGATTGCGGTGTTTTGCTCCGTTCTCCTAACTTGGAGCGCTGATAATAATTTATATTCATTACAGTGACACATTATACAACGAGTATTGGGAGTGTGTGCAAAATAATATGCATGTTGTCTCAACAAACTTCGCCAAATGTTGGTTTGCAAACGTGAATATGACGTCATATTGTAACGTCACAAACAGCGTATGTCCAGTAGCAATGACTGCCATTCTCCACTGCTCAATACTAGAATTTTGTAGGGGAGCATACAATCACGCAGTCACCCCGGGCATCACCACTCACCAGACCTGCGCACGCCACTGAGCTAACATGTGCACTAGCTTAAATCTAGCAAAGGTAGAATTCCCTGGAAGTTGGCATATTGTTTGGCCTAATAATCAGCTTCTTGTCATCGGAATATAACAATGCAAAATTAACTAATGTGTGGTAAAGCATTTAACAAACAAACGTTTTTTTACATCTGCATATAAATGATTTTAATGTCAAACTTTTTGGTAGTATGCAAGTAAGGATGAAACTAATTAAAAATTACTCAAGTGCTTGAAGTCAGAATAAATATTGTCTTGCGCAGGCTGATGATGACTGTGGGAGAGGGTACTATTGCTTTGGTAAGTATAATGCCATTCGTTAGGTTTATTTGCAATGGAATATAATCCTTGACTGGGCGTTCATGTTACTGTACTTCCAATAAAATATTATACTGCGTTTTCTGTAAAAACATTGTAAGGTTTACGGCAGTTACCGGTTCGCCCTGCACCCTGTGTGGACGTTAAGTGTGACCGCAAAGCAAACAACCAACCAATCAATCGTCGCTGTGATCGTAACGCACATGCTGACTGAAGAGCCGTCCATATATGACGTAACAATTTTAAGGGACGTCCACAAATGATATCACAATTTTGAGGGATGAGAGGCTTTCGGGTTTTCTTTTTCTGACGTTTTGTCGTGTGGGTGAGAGGAATTTAAAAAAATCGAGACATCAAAAAATTTTCAAGGTTTTAGAATTACAATAAGTTGAAATGTCTACCTAAACTTCAAACATTTTGAAATCTTATTTCAGAAGTGTTGGGGACAAGTTAATCATTACCAAAGCTTTTCACAAAGCGAAGGTACATGTGATGGCTTAGTGGTGAAACTGCACAGCGGATTCATTTTCAGCAACTTACCTGCTTTCTGCATGTACCCGGGAGATCGCACTCTCTGATCCGATGATTTTTGCAATTTTAATATTTTACAATGATTGTCGATTGCATCTACAGCAGATACAGATAAAAAAAACATAGAAAAACTTATGGCGACAATTTGAAAGGAGTTTTTTACACGGGATCGCCACTGATTTCATGTTTTGAGATTGTGACCCGGTGTGAACTTGGGTTAATTTGAACACCTGTCTTGCTGGAAACAGACTGCTGAGTTCTGGGAGTCTCAAGTGTACACAGCATAACAGCAGTGCTCAACCACAGTAATGCAGTAGTGTATTCACAATAAGGCTCCTAAAATATAAATATGTTGCAAAAGCAACACTTTTCAATATGAATGACACAATTCTCTAGAAAAGAATTTGTCCCTTCAAAATTACTTTCTTGCTACGCCCCTGTTGGATACGAGTTAAAGCCATCATATTGCAAAACCTAACCAAAATTGAGTGTACATACTAATTAGTATATACAAAATAGCTCATCTATATCTGAAGTTCGGATTTGTTAAGTAAATGCGTAACGGTAAAATTGTACCTATATCGTCTGTCAGATTGTAAAATTGTACCGTCACTTAAGGGTTAATAACCTTGTGCTTTTTCGGTGCCTTGGCATCTTTGCAATGAATTCTTGTTCGTGTTCTAAATTCCCAGTTATCATCAAATAAACTCAACTTTCGTGAAAATGATAATGAAATGTCAAAGATTAATAAGCTCATGAAAATCCCAACTCCAACAGCACTTCGTTAGTTTTCACAGTACGTGAAGGTTCGCAATATTTCAAACAATTCTTGTATATGTTGTTTCTGTCATGAACTTTGAGGGGAAATTTGTTTAACAGAACTGTTTTCAATTAGCATCAGCTTGTGCGTAATGGATTAAGATTAACTCGCTAGTACTGATAAAACATTATTTTCTGAAAAATGTTTGGATGCAAGTAACAGAAATTAGCAACGAAAAATATCCGTCGATCTGCATCTTGGTCTCATTGGGGCCGCAACTGTGTTACATGTGTACATCATTAGATATTTCAGCTTGTGTTTGAATTCAAGTACGCATCCTTATGAAAAAGATGTATAACATTAACGTAAACCAGAGCCTCTCGGATAACTTTCAACTTGGTTTAGATCCACGCATTGATGAAGTAAAATATCAAGTAAGTACCAGAAATTGGCAAGCTAATTGCAAAAAATATTCTTCAACAAAATTTGGATGAAATTTTGTATACTAGAAAAACTCGTCTTGAAAGGTATGTTTTTCTCCGAGGGTGGACAAGAAAGAGACCTATTCATAAATATACATCAATAAATTCCCACGAAAAAAATTAAAGGTAGAACGTATACTGTATACTGTACTTTTGACAATGCTGCTGCATAATTTTTTAAACACTTTCATTTCATTTTTATGCAAAGAGAAAAAGATGTTCCAATTCCCAAAAACTTATTTTCATTTCTTTCACATGGTCGACTGCAAAACTTCGATGGGATATTTGGGTGAGATTTGGAACCTTTCCAGTCAAAGTCACACTTTGAAAAAGTGATCTCGGAAGCCTACTTATTCTGGTTTCATTTTTTGCAGCCGGCAGTCAACAAATATGGAGGAACCTACTCGTATACTTAGTAGGGTTATTACCACCACAAAAAACGAGTTTGAAGCGTTCAGCGTTACATTTAAACAGGTGTAACATGTGTTGAACAATGGAAAAGAATTGCCGAAATTCCCTATAGAAATAATAAATTTGCTCTTCGTTTATCTGCAAATGTATATTCGTTGGGCCTAAATCCAAACCATGCCGTGTGGATGGAAGCGTTTAGAATTAAGTATACTTATAGTTGTGAAAGTTTAGATCCGCAGGATCCCTTCCATTGCTTTGCAAAGAACAATACGGTCCAGTTTTGTGAATCCCTTTCCACTCGGCTCTTTGTCAGTAAATTATTTTTTGCGTCAAGAGATTTGAAGAAATACATTTAGAATAAAGCTAACACCTTTGTTTAGCACGTTTAATTGGCGTCTTTTTGTGTGCAGACAATTTTTCCACAGAAGCCTATTGCTGTGACGACGTCCAACCTCCTTCATGTTGCTACCGAAACAAAGCCAACACTTTTCAGTGGTATAGCCTGTGGTGTAAGTATACAACCCAAAAATATTCCCGGCATTAGGCAATGTTTGTAAAAGTGAAAATTGCCATGCTTGCACCAGTAAACCACTCTGATTTCTCGACATTTTAAGACTTCATACAACGCCAAACACTTACGTTTTCATTAAATTTCTAAGTATAAAATGGAAAGCAGTAAGTATAAATAAGGATTCCGGCTCTCACTTGCATCCGCCTTGATTATGAATAACACGTAGGTTTGCTGAAACTGAAAACCGACCGTAAGAGTCATTCTCTTTGAAGTGTTTCAGTTCCTAGCTTTTAAATAAGTTTTTAGTTGGATATTTCTTTAGAAATCTTCTGTTTCACCCAAGATCGTGGGTAACCTAATGAGCAGCATGAGTTATCTTGTTTATAATATCAAAACAATTGCGTTAGCTTGGAAATGAATCTGAAGCAGTAGTATTTACCGTTGAAAGCTCTGGGTTTGTTATAAGCTTTCAAGGAATCAGCCGACTGGGCTGTTCTTTCATCATTTTGCGATGATTCAAACGTGCACATATCTATATTCAAGTAATTAGTCCCTGCAAAGGTGAAGGGTTTGAATCCATTAGCAAATTTTTTTAATTGGAAAATGATTTCACTTAAGACTACGCATCTTCAGTCCTACAGATTGCCAGGGCGAATCCAGCTAGTAACTTTATGGGGAGGCCGATTTCAGTAATATTTCGCAGTCAAGTCCTGTAACGGCTTCTCTGCTGTACAGTAAGAAGGATGAAGCACTCGTATACTTCACAACACTGCTGTGACAAAACAATGGACCACATAATGGCCCTATATCGCGAACAATGAGACATTTCGAGTATGAAGAAAGATTTAATTAGAATTGGTTTTATCATGTTGTCCAAATTGTACAAAATCATGATGAATGAAGTTAATTTCGTAGGTTGTGGGTGGGCGATCGCCCCAATCTCTCCCCCTTGGATCCGCCTCTGTGCACTGCAAGTAATGTTTACGGATAAAACACTGAAAAGGCAAAGGAGGAACCTAGAAAGTAGACAAACTCAAGACCAAAATGGAATATACTGTAAATCAGAACACAAGCTGCGACAAATAAACAACTTAAAAATACATCTTTGCCAAATAATTGCTTTCACTGGAATATAAATCATCTGACGCCAAATGTCGAACAAACCAACAAAAAACGTCGTCGTTATGACTCACACAGAAATATCTAAGACATATTCCTTGCAGGAGGTTTGCGTGGAAACTCTAGTGTGAGCTTTTAAAATTAAATGCTTCACCCTACGATGAGCATTAACGACATAGTTACTTCACTGGATGACGGAATAGATCAAATCTTGTTAAAGTGTGCAAGAATTATTTCATAGGGGTATCATCACGCTTTGAATATTAATTTTTGCGTCAAGTTTGTGGTAACATTCATCCTCACAGGTATCAGGAGAGTGAAAACTTTTTTGTTCAACAAAACCAACAGTGCTTCTTGTAAAGGTGGTTTGTTTACTATGCCATGACTCGCTGAATACTGCCATGATTGGTCGTTATCATTTTCACAATCAGGTTTGTTCCAATTACTGCGGTGAAAAGAACATCTTGTGGAAAATGTATTGGTGGTTTGGCCATCATACTGTTCGTGGCATATCACACAAGTCGCTAGGTAAATATAATACTTTGCGCATGTCGCATTTTGGTTCACTGCGAAATGTTTATCTTTTCTGTTATTTGTGAAACACGTGGTACAGTATCATGGGTGATTTGTTGTGTTTTCTGTTGCAACCACAAAGTGCACAGCGCTTGCAAGGCTTTGATACACCTTCATTTTGTGTTTTTGTATCTTAGTGTTTGGCCAATTTGGTAGGTCTTTTGAAGGTAATCATTACGTCCGTGTTTATGTTTTTCCTGTCTCTGACAGAGTTGTCAGGTGCGGGAAAGATGAAACCAAAACATGTAGGTCAACTTTCTACTTAGTCTTGAGTTTGTTTACTTTCTCTGCGCTTGCTTTAGCCTTTTCAGCGTTTCACCCGTAAGCGTAAGCATTGCTTGCAGGCTGTAGGACTGGAGATGCTTGGTGCTACGTGGAATCGATTCTTTTGCAAAATTCCTGACGGATTTCAAGCCCTTCATCTTTGTGGATATTAGTTACTTGAATGTAATAGTATTTACAGGTTTTGCAGCTTCTTGAAATCATTTCGCGACATTTGCATAACCTGTTGGGAAATAAAATTGATTGCAAACGCCGAAAACCAGGCCTTGTAACCTGCAATGTTACAGATTGTGTTGCAATATAAGGAAAAACATTACTTTTGTACAGATCTGTGGTTTGCACTTGCGTTCGGGATATTTGTACTCATTGCTTGCCTGAAGATCTGGTTCATAAAGTTAAACACAGGACCGAGAAGGAGTGTTCGCCGAGAAGCAGTAACGAATCCACCTGCCTATCAGGTTTGTACGCGGGTGAAGTCTCAAACATTTAAAATAATTTGATATTTAAAAAGAGAGCAATAAGCACCAGTAAAAATTTAAGAGAAAACAAAATACCTAATCTAATGGATTTTTTGAGCAAAAAGTGATGTATGGGCGATTCTGAAATGGACACAATAAAACACACACACATGTTTTCGGTGAGGTAGGCCTGTTGTCAAAATTCTCCCAGCAATATTTATTCTTTATATAAGATAAATGTCTATTGTGATAGATGAAAGAGATTAGATGTTCTAAAATCTAAGTACAGTATTGCACAGTGCAAATTAACTTTCTCTTTTGCACATAATCGGAGCGAATTACTCAGCCACTAAATAAGGAAGACTTTTATTCTACCGTTGTTGTATGTTTAATATGAGGAGGTACTTTCTGCACCAAGCAACATTACCTTCTGTTGTCAAACTTTGCAAGGTTTTACATTTGATGCGTCAATGTTACGTTTCTTGTTTTCGTGTATTGTTAGTTACTCGCGCTGGATGCAACTTCACAACAATAGACTTCTGAGTTTTATTGTTTGGCTATTTTGTCTGATGATCCTCTGCCGTAGTCTTTCAACAGATACGTCCTAAATAATATTTTTGCAGTTAAAATTTACCAGTAGAAACTTTATGTGAAGATAGCAAAACTGAATTGACGTGTAGATAAAACGAATGTTTGAGAGATTTTCTGCAAAGAAGCTGTGTTTTTGTGACAGGCTCTCAATTTATAAATAACGCGGTGAAAGAAATATGCACAGTACATGGGGAGCATGAACGATTAAAATTTTATTGCAATTATTTTTCAACCCATAAGTCATAAGTTCATCTCATATTTCAACTCATATGTGTGGAATCAATAAAATTCAACTTACTGAAAAACGTATGTATAAAGTACGCAGTTTGCAGGCAGACAGCAAGCAGTAGTATACATTTTTCACTCTTTACTCATGTAAAGCTTTATCCTTGGTGTAACGTCTATCACTCCAGAAGATAATTGACTAGGGTAACAAATTGTAGTAGTAAACAAAGTTTTTAAGGTTGAAGATGTTGTATCTCTACATGGCTCATGAATCTAGGATACGCCTTCCAGCTGTACGCACTTATAAATTATTCCTATTGCTTATTTGGGACTTTCAACTGCAGAGTTGTGTAGAAGCAGGAATGATCTTTTGTCTTAACTACATTTTTATTCCTGTTTGGTCGATAATTTTAATACTAAAGTTAGTGCTTTGGCGTCTTTCATGATTTTTGAGCCATTCACATCGTTATGTTTTGGATTGATTCTCATAATCTATTTCTTACACCTGTGCACTGGTTACTCTAGAAAAAGCTCTACTGTTTCGGCAGTGTCATATTCGTTTTAGAAACCACGGCAGCTCTATTTCATGTAAAAAATTCCCAGTGGGAAGATCTCTAAAGGAAGCGAGGATTTTCCTTAATCTGTGTCTAAAACTGGACAAAAAAGCTTGTAGGTAATTGCAACATTTTCAAAAGTCCCCATGACGCAAGTCATCGGGACCACTGCGTGATATCACACAGCACCACAACAATTTCAAACCCGAAAGTGCACAATTTTGAAAAATCATTCAGAACTAGAAGACTTTCTGTATCTTTTGATGATTCGATTTGATTAGCTCTATAGCACTACCGGTTAGTGAGTTATAACTGAAAACGGCCGAACTACTCAAGTGGTTCGCGCAAGAGTGATAAAAAGATAGCCTATTCAGTGATAAAAATATAGACTGTTGAGCTACGCTCCTGTCAAAAACGCATAGGAATTTAGAATTCATAGTTAAGGAGTTCATGAAATACTGTAGGTTTGGTTTTTGCTTGAAACGTTGGTGAAATGCTGCAGTGCATAATTTCCTACGTATAATTTGCTCTTTACATACTACTTCCTCAAAGAAGGCTTGCATTATTTTACGGCGGTTGTTTTAATGCAAATTAAAAATTGACTTGATATGAAAGGTGACGGTTTACTGATGTAACGGTTGAAGTAGTGTATGCTGGCGTTGACCTCTGGCGATGTTGGAAACAGTCAACCTTGTTTGCCTATCTACAGCTGTCATGTCATGTCACTTGTTCGTGGAAAATATTCGATCCGCACTATTTAAGTAACTAGCTCAAACGTCGACAGTGTTAGTATGGAGATTTGTTGCTGTCCACGCTGCTCCAGATCAAATGGGTAAACTATCGCGGCGATAGTTAATATCGCACCAACAACTCTACTGTCAAGATCTTTTGTAGGAATTGTCCATTCATACTTATTCAAAATCATGACCGATTAGCCAGCTTCTCGAAAACGAAACAATACTGTTTTGTTTTTGATTTATCGTCGCTTGTGATAACCATCTATCTTCCCACAATTTTAATTATTCTTATCTCCTTTCGCAGAACAGCGATTTCGCATTAAATGACGCACCGCCTAGCTACGAAACTGTTCAGAAGCAAATGAGAGTGAACTCAAGAAGCACTGAAATTCCGTCAACTCCTTTGCGAACAAGTTCAAGATACGCAACTCAAGAATGTCCACCATATGACTGCGATACTTAAAACAGACTTCCGAAATAATTGGATTTGTAACCAGTGTTCACACTAACTTTAGAACAGCGCTTTTCAAACTTTTTTATGATACGGCACACTAATACATACTGAATTTGGCTGCGGCACACATACTTTGAAACAAATAGCCTATGTTAAGATGAAAAGTATAAGTAATTGCCACAACATAAAACTTTCGCGGCACACTTCAGCCTCTTCAGCGGCACACCAGTGTGTCGCGGCACACAGTTTGGGAAACACTGCTTTAGAACAACCGAGATTTTTTCTTCAAGATTTGCCAACGACCAACCTGTCAGTTGACCCATGCGTTTAATAGGAACGGGTTTTTCGGATATAGCACAATATTCATTGCTTCTGTTTCGTAGAAATTAATTTAGACAGTGTGACCTTTGTTTATGATGACATCACAGTGCTTTGGTTGCTATATTTTGCGCATGCACAGTGACAATATTCTTGTTTGATTTCACATCCTTGTGGAATTGTGAATGCAAACTGTTCAAACGTTGTATTGCGGAGAACTTACCTCATTTAGTTAGTGAACACCAGAAACTATGTTGAAGACAAAGAGGTTATCACTGAATGCTTGCAGCAAGAATTCAAGATTGTGAAATTACCTTTTTCAAGAGGTTACTCGAATGCTTCCAGCAACTTTATGCTACAGAAAACCTAGTGTGCGGTATCTAGAATTTCGTAGTTGAGCGCTCGATTGTGGCCTTGTATTTGTTTTTGCAGGCATTCTGTAGCTGCTTATCTAAAATGCAGGTTTGCATATTTTGGTGATATTGTTTGGCAAAAGGTTCGCTGTAGTTTTTGCTGTGCCGTTATGTTCCGTGTCTAGGCTTGCAGAAAACGAAAAGTACAATGTACAAGAAGTGCTCACAGTTCTCCAAGTTGATAAAGGCTCCGACGAAACAGACCGATGAGCTCCAGCCAAGCGCGTGTGATCTTCGTGAAAAGCTTGCAAAACAGCAAGATACTGTGCAAGAACATTTCCGAAAATTAGGTACTTGCTTTGGCAGACAGTTGTCAAACATTCCGTAGAGATGGTGCCATTTGGTTAAATTTGGTTACACTGTTTGTAGCTGCAAAATGGATGTGCAAGTAAAAAAACATAGTCAGAACAAGGCCAGGTACAAAACAATTTGTTTTTGCACACGTAGGCGATGCTAAAGACGTGTTTCAAGAGATCTCGGGACACAAAATGCTGACCATGTTTTAGCATTCACGATCGCTGAAGCTTGTCGACATGGTAACAGCGAATTCTCTTTCGGGAAAGAAGTGTTAGAAGCCTTTTTTGGTATGTGTCGTCTTTGTAGAGTTTTGAATGGAGGGGATGAATATCCAATAAAATTTGTGGCAAAAACAATAAGGACGACCTGGCATTCCAGAAACTACTATACTACAACGCAAGTAAGGTTGTTGTGGATGCAGCTGATGAAATGTTCCATGCATACTCCACTAAGGCGGCATCCCAAAGATGGCCACTTGCTGTATTTTTCAATCTGTTGGACATTGGCACTGGACGCATATACCATTTGCAAAACAATGCAAGTTACAACTACAAAGGGATTTTATTATCCAACTAGCGGAAAAGCTTTGCTCAGCAGAGAGAAATTATAAGGGACGTGGAGTACCCCACGTATTGCATCTGAAACGCATTCACGAAGGAGCTGGTGAGGACATGTTACTCCATAAAAGAGCTAAATTCCTAATCTGCCAGTTATCAAATCAAGAATGTAATGTTGCAACTGTTCAAAGTTTATGTGGAACATGTTCTGGCCCTGTATGCAAAAGTTTTTCGAAATGTAGTTGGATAGCTCAACATTTTCAGCATAGGGGTCAAGTGACCCGTGTGGTATTTCACCGTTTTTTCATTGCGAAACACTGATTTTGAAAATGAATATTTGTATCGACTTGGTGGTTTATTCAAGACACAAAAGTAATAAAAGTCAAAACGTTTGAGGTTCCTAGCTAGACACCCTTTTCTTAAAATTTGAAAAGAATATCGTGAAAGGGTTATATGACCCATTTGGTACAAAGTGATAACAGCATGTGACTCGAATGCAAAAGCAAACAATTGACGACCGTACATTGCACCGAACTTAAATTAATTATGCCATCAATCTTAATGCTTCTGCATTTCAAACGTGCGTCCCGCAATTATAGTGTTTCCTCTTTTCAACCAGGAGCACGTTCGCTCAAACTGTAGGTAATTGGTTGGACAAAGGTATTTGGGAATATTTCGTTCTCAGTTTCTTGGTGTCTCTGCTTTGACTCGATCATCGCAATGGACATTGATACTAGAGTCCGAAGACACGTGATGTTTGTTATAAATGGGCCACAACAGTAGATATTCACTTTCTTTAATGCAGTGGTTTTCAGCCTAAGGGTTGCGATCATGGAGAGTTGAGGTCGTGAACAATTTTTGGAGAGTCGCAAGTAGAAATTTTTTGTACACAGGTGTATTAAATTTGCTTTATTCGAATGTTAGACGAGAGTCGTTGCGTTATAGTGGGTTGCAGATATCTGCAATCTCAACCGTAATCTTAAATTAACATCGTTGATTTTCGTTTGCGTAAAGTTTTAAACCAAAACGCTTGAATATGGCGGTGTTATACATTTTATCTGCTTTGAAGCTAAAACTTTGTCAAAGTAACAATCCAATTTTAAACTCTTCATTTTTACGTAGTAGGCACTGTTTAACAGCAATAACAATTATTCTCTAGGTATTTATTTGCGATGAATAAGCATGCCTTTCGACAGTACAATCACAAGTATGCGGAACTTTAGCGTTTACATCAGGGGTGGGAAACTTGTGGCCCCCGGGCCATATGCGCCCCGAGTGGACATTTAACATGGCCCGCATCAGAATCTTCTTTACCCAATTTATACAAAATCGCATCAAAACGAAGCTCCATGATAAACAGGTACTTACGATGGTATGTCATAAGAGGCCTCTATCCCTCGTTCGTAGTAAGATAAAGGCAGAATTTTAGGATAAAATCACTTGTTATTTGCCACCCGCCAGCGATAATCCAAGATTAGTGCGGCCCGTAATAGTAAATAAGTACCCCATCCCTGGTTTACATTAACGATTTCCCATTACCTTGCTGGTAGCGTAAACTTGAATTATACTACTGGAACACTAATGATACCTACTAGATGATGCAGTTGATTGAGCATGCGCCATCAAAGCTGGTAGGCTGACTTCGATTCCAGACCGGGTAATACCGAATACTTGAAAAACTGTGCTTGCGGCCTGTCCAGCCCCGTGCTCGGCGTTGATGGGTACAAAGAAACAGTTCACGTACGATGGTGCCAGTGACTCGCCATGAACTAGTGCAGCATTCACTGCGAAGACAACCGCCCGGCCTTAGCGAAAGCCTGGGCAAATGTGTGTCGCAGACCATTCACGACCCTCCGCAAGGAGCACAGAAACCGACTATAATGGAAACTGAACTGGATTTGAGAAGCACTTCAAGCGGTTACATTAGATTTGCTAGATCAAATTTACGTCATGTTAAGCTGCGGCGACAAATATTTCTTACATTTACTACAGAGTCGTGTAGATAACCGATTGTGGCTTATTTTTCCCAAATACACGAGTTTTCACTTTGTGCAGACCAGTGTTTTTTAAGCCATTTTTGGGCGTCAAAATGACACGCTAAAATTTTGTAATACCACCCTAAATTCTGTAACCCTAGATATGGATTTCCTTTGTATTCAGGTAAAGCGATTTGAGGAAAGCATGTTTTCCTGCACGCAGCCATTGCAACAGGCGGCCGCAATGTTATAGGCCGGCACATTTTTCTGGTGCAGAAGTTGGAGTCGAAAATTGTGAGCTTGGTATCTGTGCACTGTCATGCGCACTGCCTCGCTTCGGTCGCTTACTATACTGTCGCAGATTTGTGCAGCATGGTGTACGAAACTGCGAAAGCACGTTAATGCAATCGTGGAAGTGTTTTACTGTTCGCCGTTGCGATCGGCTTGCCTGGCGTTGCATCAGACTACAATGAAGACAAAAGGTCGCAGCTGCACTGCGCATGCAAAACAAGATGGTTGTCGAATGAGGCAACAGTGAGAGCTAGGAGTGAGATTTTGGCCATTTGGGCCGCACTGAAGCAGCTGTCAGAAAATATAAATGATGCGATGTGCGTTGTTTTACTGCGACTTATGAAAACAAAAATTTCAACATGGTGCTTCTTTTTGTCAACATTGACACTTCACCTGACAAAATTGGGCAAAGTTATTCAGGCGGGATGTTTTGATTTTGCACAGATGAAAGCTTCCGTAGAACTGTGCACCAATAAGCGCTCTGATGCCGCTGCTAAATCCGGTGTTAAAGCTAATTGCGCAAAGTTTGATAGTGAATTAAGGGAACTTGGAACGCAAGATGGTTTGACTGACTCGTGTGTGTCAAGTGGCAATGGCGTTTTAGAAGGGTGCCGAAAGATTAGCAAATTGATCGTCCCGATACAAAACAATGGAGACAGGAGTGAAAAAAACAACTACAGCGGCATGTCTTTGCTAAACTTCCCAGGAAGAGTGTAGGCCAAGATGCCGCGAAAATAATTGAACCAAATCTGGATGATACCCAGTGCTGTTTTCGTCGTGGCCGTAGCACTTCAGAACAAATTTCCACTCTCCAGCAAATTTTCGAGAAATCCTGGGAGCATGCCAAGACTTACACACACATGTTTTGTCGACCTGGGGAAAGTATATGGCCGGGTTCCTCGTGAAACGCTTTGGGGGGTGCTGTGGGAGTACGGTGTTGACGGGTGCCTCTTGCTGGCCGTCAGGTTACTGTATTCCTGTTCAGAAGATTGTTTCTATGTCGACGGAGTTGAATCACAACCGTTTACGTTGGTGTTGGACTCCTACAATGGTGTGTGTTGTCACCACCCCTCTACATAGTCTATATCAGGGTTCTCCGCACTACGGCCCGTGGGACAAGTTTGACTTGCGAAGCCATTTCACCCGGGCGCAAAACACATTTTGCCAATAATGAAAAAATAAGATAGGCCTACTTACGAAAATTGTGTTGATTTGGTAGAATGTAACATATCCCGAAAAATCACATTACACAAGATATTTGTTCCTCGAACTGTTGTGCAATAGTTTATGTGATCCTATCTCAAAAAATTTGAAGAGCCCTGGTCTGTATGAATAGGATAGGCCGATAGACAGTCACAGAAGCGTGGACGAGGGTGTCACTGTTGGGAACTGCAGGATGAACCGTTTGCTTTTTGCAGACGAATTGGTACTGTATGCGTGGATCTTCTCAACAGGGTCTTCAGTGCGCATTCGATCGGTTTTCTGCTGCGCGCGACCAAGCAGGGACGAACATCAGCTCTAAAAAGATCGAGGTATTATGTCTCTTAAGATGCCCAAGGCAGTGTTTTCTGCAAGTGAATGGAAATACGCTGAAGCAGGTGGAGACGTTCAAGTACCTTGGGGTGGTATTCACGAATGACGGAAGTCGGAACGAAGGAATTGATACACTGATTGGTAAAGCAAGCGCAGTTCTGCGTGAGATTTATTGTTCCGTGGTGACGAAACGGGATCTTTCAAAGAACACAAAGCTTTCAGTTTTTAAATCGGTCTTTGTTCCGATATACATCTGTAGTCACGGATCTTAGGCGACGACTCAAAGAATACTGTCAAAAGAACAAACGGTAAAGATGGGTAGTTGCGAAGAGTTCTCGGTGTGACACTTCATGACAAAGAGCACAGGTCTGAAATCCGTGAAGTCTGGGATGTAAAGCCGCTTCTCCAAATCGAGAGATCCCAGCTATCTTGGTTCTGCCATGTACCCAGAATGTCCCATGAAAGAATAGCGAACTAAGTCCTTCAGGCTATAGTCTACACCCACAGGAAAGTGGTCCAACATTCGTTTAAGGACCAGGTGGAGTGACTGCATCTCTAACCTTGCTTGGTGCCGTATTGGTGTGGAGCCAGCTGAACTATCTGAGATTGCTGTTGATCGTGGGGAATTTCGGGTCCTCGTATGACTGCTTCCCGACTCTCGAAAAAGGAAAAGCGGGCACGAAAATGAGTAAATGAATGAGCATGTACACCTACATTGAACCTTTCTGTTTATGAAATTGTCTTTAGTTTGTTTGCGAAAAGTGAATGTCGTATTCAAACATTTAAGCATATTTGGACGGAAACTTGCGTTTTTGTGAAAATCAGTTAAAAGTATCAGACATAGAAGGGAAAACGGTGTTGACACCCTAAAGCTCCACCACAACACTCTTTCAAAAACCTTAAAAAAAACACTGGTGCAGACTAAGGTTTCCTAACCTGGGGTACTTGTTCCCTTTGGGGTGCATTCTGACGGGGCACCTTTAATGTTAACAACAGAAGAGAAAAATATATTTACATATAACTTATTTCTAAATCTTGATACAAATGTCAAGGACTATTATTTTCAAAAATCATAATACACATCATGATAAGATGTTTGGGAAAATGCCGGCCAAACGAGTACGAAAAACGTTCGAGTTTGGTAACAACTTGCACTGGACTCGTTTCATTAATTTAGCATTCCATGATCACGCCTCCTGTTACCTGCAAATCGTGGGTGAGTTACAGTTTGTGGTTGTGTGAAACGTGGGAGTTGTGAGAGTTCATACAGACATTTTAGTCAGTGGTGGCGGAATTTGAATTTGAATTTCTTGACAAACAGTCAATGAAGGCAGGCCAAGGCCTGAAGAGCTCATTGTCACGCAAAGACTAACACCGAAGAAAAAAAATGACACACATACACACAAACAAAACAGTACAAACAGAAAACGTGTCAAACGGTGAGGCCATATTAAAAAGGTGTATTTCTGGACAAAAACAGACATGTCTGTCTAAACAAGCGCAATGACGGACTTTTAAACAGTTTAGGGTGTCCGAAGAGAACTATTCCCACCAATTCAGCTGGATTCAATGCAGCAAACTCAGAGTAGGAAAACACATTTTCCTCGGCGATAATCTTATAGACATTTGTAAACAGCATTCGGCGTGACGCACAGGTGGAAGAACACTCAAGAAACATGTGAACTTCAGTCTTAATAGCACCACATTGACAGATCTGATTGTAGCGGCCATCTATGTTCAATTTACTATGTCCTAA
>JGI24022J15233_10002905_pt1 | contig 16531 bp, 11 predicted proteins | sample Ectturendosymbi2_FD_15233 | JGI IMG/M metagenome (IMG submission 15233)
CCGGGAGTTGAAGTTTTGTGGCCTGCCGAAAGGGAAAGATTTTCAAGCAAGCATGACGGTTTTTGAAAGGTAGTGCCAGGGCCGGATTAAGGGTACTGTAGGCATAAGTCTGAACAGACATTTCGTCAAATTTGATTATTTTAGGAGATAATTCGGCAGTTACTTGCAATAAAAACAATAATCAAAAAGAAAATCGAGGGCCGAATTTTTCCAGGGTCTAAGGCTATGGCCTTAGTAGATTAACGGTTAATCTGACATTGGGTAGATCTTTCGTGGGTGGTCAGCGCGTTGTCTAACACACAGAGCTTGGCACATGCAGCTGTGGTCCGTGGTTCTATCGGGTTATGCACAATTGCACATTTGGCCCGGCAGTGCTGTACGGTTGCACACCCCTGCCCTAAAACATCACAGCTGGTTGATCGTCGTAAGTACCTGATGACTATTGTGACCATTTTATTGTACTTTCATTGAACGAGGGCGCATTTTCGTTTCGTATTTTGAAATATCGTTGGACAAATTAGCATGTTTGGCAAAATCGGAAATTAGATTAGAACTAAAATTAGAGCACTGAAGCTGTTAGCGAATTAGGTTAGAATTAGAATTACCTTGATTTCACTCTAATTCAGTAGCTCCCAAACTATGCGCCGCCAGATGTCATTAAGTGTGCCGCAAAAAATATTGAAATTAAAATCAATCAAGTAGAGTTTCTAAAATCCCACACTGCCGACTTCTGTCAGTACAGCACACTATCGATATTGGTGGTAATAATTCGACACGCGGTACAGTGCTACGACAATCGGGCTATAGCATATGTTGCCACTTAGCGGATATAAAACGTAATTATACCTACCATAGATTTAATACGCTTGTGAGAGCAGTATCGTATTCAATCTTACGGAGAATTCACATGGAAGACATGAAAAAGCTTTTTCATTCAATTCTTGCATTCTAGACCTAGTTGATTATAGCAGTATTTCTCATTCTTATTTTTAACTGTTTGAGTGTCCATGATACATTTATGTATCATTGGGCACTGTACGCTTCAGTGCCCAATGACACGTTTTGGTGTCATTCATCGCTACGGCTCATTCAGCCGCGCATTTGACAGTAAGAGGAAGTAGGAGAAAGTACGCGTCTGTTTGACCAATCTTTTTTGTATTGGATGCTCCCCCCTCCTGGAGAGCCTCCAGGGGCACCTCTCCAGGTTAGTTCTATTTACTATTTCTATGACGATTTCAGCACCTCGTGCAACGAACTGGAACGCAAGTGGCCTGTTGTTTACGCTTCGTTTGGTTTCATCTACTTCCTGGTAGCCATTTCGTGATTTGGCTCAGGGTTGCCAGATTGGAATTTTTAAGGCCAAATTCCAGAAATTTGGCCTTTTTTAAAGTGGTTTGGCATGAAAAAATGGTGTTTGGTATGTACGTCATAGTTTGGCATTTTTTGGCCTTTTTTGATGGTGTTGGCATGAAAAAACATTGTTTGGCATTTCTTAAAATCATTTTTTAAAATTCTGTTATGTGAAGAAGAGGAGTTGGTATGTATTTCTAGTGACCGTGGACTTAAAATCAAACATGCTGAGGTACCTATAGATACATTTTGGATTGCTGTCAAAAAAGACTACCTTCATTAGCCAAGAAGGCTTTGACCATTTTGATGCAGTTTTCAACATCATATCTATGTGAACTTGGATTTTCAACACTCTACAACAGGCCTGCACAACTCAGAAAGCTCGAAGGGCCAAATTATCACCATAAATTTCCCACGGGTGGCAGAAGTCTCTTTTATTTCGATGTAAAGATTTCGTTGTAGTATGGAAGAAATTCTGTAACGACAATTATTTGTTCGAGGTCGAGCTTTCGCAACATTTTCTGCAATTGAGAAAGCTCTCGCGGGCCGCAAGAAAAGCTTTCGCGGGCCTCATGTGGCCCTCGGGCCGTATGTTGTGCAGGCCTGCTCTACAGTATAAAGTCCAAAAAACGAGAGCGGCTATGTTGTATTGAAGAAGAAATGAGGGTTTGTCTCTGAAATACGTCCTAACATCGAAACCGTTGCCACAAAATATCAAGCACATGTTTCTCACTGACCGATATGTTGCACTCTTGTCATAAAGACGCAAGAACATCAAATTTCCTGGGAACTTAAGCAATATTGTCTTGATTTTGCGATAGGATATGAAAAAATTGCAAATTCAAATAAATGTTTCATTCAAATGTTCGAAGTGCGCCAAGCAATTTCTGTTTTTTCTAAAATGCGCCTTGAAAGAAAAAAGTTTGAGAACCACTGCTCTAATTCATCAAATTAGAAAACTAGAATTATGTAGTTGTCCAAGTCTGCTGCACCAACCTGCAGCTAGAAGCATTGTCGTTAGCGCTATCGATGTTGTACAAAAATGAAAGCGCGAATATCTTTTTCCACTGAAACACGTAATGATGTGGTCAAAGAGTCCAGTACCGCGCGAAAAATATGTAAAGGGCAATGCGTTCCAGTTGAAGAACGAAAAGTCCGCAGAAAAAAGAGAATTACTGAAGAAAACCCGGAATACGTAGGCCTAATCGTTGCTAAAGAAGTAAGACAATACATGTTTAAAGCTTTGGATAAATATAAGATTGAATCGGAAAAAAGATTCAACGGAATTACTCAGTTAAATAATATGATTGAATTTTTGAAACCACAGGAACTGCTGCAAAACAAAGTTACGAGACTTGTAGGAATGCTCTTAAAAGCATCTACAGAGTAATGACGAAGTAGATTTTCTGAGTTGATTGCGAAAATTGATACTTGCACGAAACAGCGATACCATTTTCTGACGCAGTGCATGCTACCGCAATTGACTGATTGATTAATTGTTTCTTATGACTCAGCTATTAAACACAAACAATACAAAAAGCCATCATGCAAAAAGTATTCAATTGATCAGTGTCAACAAAGAGTGTCACTGTATCACACAGAACTGGTGAAGGACCATGCCTGTCATCTAGCCACCCAACCCCGTTTGTTACTTTTTGACAGATGTTTGAAAACAACAGTTGGAAATAAAGTAAGAAGCATAATTAGAAAAAAAACGAACAAACACAGAACATGGAGAGGAAAACTATCAGATGAAGAGAGCATGACAATGTACACGAAAGAGTGGGTATAGTTTAGTTAAGGGAATTTGGTGTAGTCAAAAAATGTCAAGCAAAGTATGAAAAATAAAAAATATTTTATGTGGTACAAAGAAAAAAACAAAAAACACTATGTAGTGTAATTTCATGCAATTTTATTGACGTAATTCAACAACTGAAAGCATTTGACGTTTCACAACGGTTACCAAAACATTGCATGTATGTCTTAAAACTTTATATTGCCAACAGAGTTTCAGTTGCTAGTTGCGAGAGGACTTTCTCCAAGCTAAATGATAAAATCTTATTTGTGTTCTAACATGAGTGAAAGTCTGTTATCAGTTTTGTTAATTCTTTCCATCGAAAGTACATTTATTGAAAACTTGGTTTTGAAGATATAATCTCTTATTTTGCTTCAGCACAAGCTCGACGGGTTCAGTTTGAGTAATAACATAATATCATGATCAGGATTTTAAGATCAGGGTTGAATTGGCGGCTTGGCTTTGTGCTGATGGAACGTGGCAATGGTTGGCTGTAACTTGGGCCGGCTGATTGTGTTCCTTGTGTGATATTCTGCGTATTCTGATTGACTGCACGTGCTGTCTGTGAGCTGCTGCAAATGTTGTGCCTGGGACTGACAGAGAATACGTTTCTTGTGCGATCTTTTGCGTGTTTTGGCTAAACGCGCGGGCAGTCTGTATGTCGCTAAACCTGCTTGGTCTAGTACTGGCCTACTGCGTTTCTTGTCAACGGCCATGAGCGCGAGAAAATAATTTCTTATTCGCAAAATGATTATGCTCTTGTGGTCAATTATATCCGTCAATTGTCTGGATGTGCATTGTTTTTTCTTTGGTGATTTGCTTCCTAGTCACGCTTGCTAGCTACACTTTCCCCTTAGTTAGTTTCTACTTTTTGTTGTGTTTAGGGTGTTGTCACACATGACTGCCAAGTATTTAGCAGGTTTTTACTTATTCCTGAGACGTAAAAACTCATTTTGAATAGTGGGAGGAAGATAAGTAGTGATGATTTTATTGGAAAGTTGAATATCGGATATATGCTTGTTGAGTGCACGATAATTGTTTGCGAGGAGTTTCACTGTCACAAGTTAATTTCCTTAGTTTTTTAACTGAAAGCATTAGCGATGTCCTCGGAAAGGAAGATTGTGCTTGCTTAAAAATAAAATAACATTAACTATAGATTGTAAAACAGTTCTCCACTTTTGTTGCTGGTCGTCCTCAAACATTCTGGTTCTCTTTGTCAACGGTTTAATGCAACTGAAATCACATTGCAAGCTCTTTCCATTTATCCGTACATTCTTGGTATATTTTGGAATTTATGCTCAGAAGTGCATGGATTCAAATGCCAAAATTATCGAAAGATTTTGCAACAAACAAATAATGATCATTACCTAATCGAAACAATTTAGAGCAATACAGCAAAAACAATACAACCGGCACTCCGTTTATGAGTACACGAACCCAGATCTCAAATTTCTTGTTTTGCAGAACCACTCGTTAGAAAGATTTCTTCGCAATTTCTTCGGGATATCAACTTCAGCTTCAGTCGTTCTGGGTGGTGCAACCGATCGGACTTTCTTTGTTTTGATACTTTTCTGACCCTGCTTTGACCAGTTCTACTCTCAAGTTATGATCTATGACTTCAGGCCAAGCAGCCACGTCATTTTGCAAATTGCTGACAACCGCGTTTGGTATGGTACGTCATTTTCGCCTACGTCTTATGCCACAACCAGGATGTGTGGAGTATTTTAAAAATCTGGAACTACAGCCCCATGCAGATTCACTTTGTATCAATGACGCCGAAGTTGTGCTCGCGTTATTTCAACGTTTTTGGAGTGTTTGCCCGATTTGCTTTTTCCTGGTTCGCTGCACCGGAGACGAAATGTACAATTGTGGCATTTAACGGTTTTAGCTGTTTCATCAACGTATTCAAGTGGGTAAGCATCTTCAGCGCTACGTTTGCCCAGCACTCTTTACGGCCTTTTGCAGCACGCGCCTGAGATTTGTGACACCCGGTTCAAAACCGCTGGGCCAGGGATGAAAGTTCAAACTTCTAACCAAAAATACTCAATAATTTTACATAAAAAAACACCCAAAAACGTTGATTGAAAAACGTCTCTGATTGGTAAAAGAAGTATCTTGAACAACGCAGTACAATCCAGGTGAGTGCAAATGTCTCCCCAGCAGTCCATTACGTAATTAAAACACATTATGACAGCACTGAGCGACTTATCCATTGTGATGCACCAGCGTCAATGAATCAGACGTCAGGATTTTCCTTGACGAGTTTCACTTTTCTTGAAAAAATAACTGTCAAAGTAAAACGTGATAAGTGACTGTCGCTTCATTTTTCCTAAATATTTTCACTACCAAGTTGAACTTTGCCAGCTTAAGCTTTTAAAAGTTTAAAACTAGTGTGTTTTGTCCCGGCGATCATGTTTGATTGCAGATTGTTTTCTTTTGTCTCACAGATCGCAATCCAATGCCGTTGCCACTTAGCACAACGTTCTGGAGCTGTGTAATTGGTTGGTTTTCCAATATGAAATCTTAAGAAATAACCTACAAAAGCAGAGAAATTGTAGTATGCTGCCAGTGCCAGCGCCCTGATAGAATACGCTTCGATTAACATTTGTTCGTCATGGATCATATTCAAGGTCACTGACAATATGCAGCATTTTAATGACATGTTCACACCACCTCAGATTTGTGACAAAGGAAAATCCAAACGTCGTTTAAATTGATATATTTTATCAAGCAGAACATGTCGAAAGAGTAAAGTGATCTTTTATAACAATCGTTTGCAGCAGTGTTTCTTAACTTTTTTCCAACTCCCTTCCCTTAAGTAATTGTCTTTGGTTTCAAGTCTCCCTGACTTTAAGCAAGTTGTAAAAACAAACGTATTTGTTGGGAAATTTATTGATCAAACTTTCCATGTTGCAGAAAGCGTAAGGGCTCGCTCCCCCCTGGAAATTTACCTGAAGCCCCCTGGGAAGGCGCACCCCTCGGTTAAGAACCACTGGTTTATAGTGTCATACAAGCACAATGGCGTAACGCAATAGGCAAGCTTTTTTGGTGTACGATTATAATATGATCAGCAGTATGGACCTTACCTATCCTGCACAAGCTATGCTGCGTTTCAAAAGTAATTGAAAAGAAGGCGCATCCGTTTCATTACTCACATCCGTTTTATGACGCTAGTGAGAAAATCACCATAACAACAGAAATCTGAAAATATAACCACGACAAACGCAAAAAATAATTTATTTTTCAAAAGCAAAGAAACGCCTGCGTTTCTCTAAATGTGTATTTGTCACATTGAAAGATCTAAACAAAGCTTGTGTCTTGGGAAACATTGTTTAGTGCTATCTTCACCTTTTTTGTTCTTTTTCATATTAACTAATTTTAATAAGCAAACCGGCGTATTGCTTGCAGTGTTCCTGCAGCGTCTTGCTTGCAGAAATAAAAGGAATAACTCTTCTTGATTTGCATACTGGTCTCAACCAAACGAGCTTCCTCTGATGTGCAATTAACACAAAAACAAAAAAATAATTGCAATTTGTGAAAAATGTTTCTCAGCAATGGATAAACTAATGAAATCGTGCAAACGTATGAAAAGCGTATTGACAAAGCAAATTATGTTTGAAGAGGCGTTCTGTAAATTACGCTTACAGCAAAGTTTTTTCTTGTTTACGTACGACCAGTTAAAGTTTCATCAAACACAATACAAGCAAATTTCGCGCAGTTTAAAAGATATCACACTCAACAAATCCCTGAATCCAAAAGAAAACTATAGAAAATTTTCACTGTAGGCGAATTTTTAAACTGGAAGAGCTGGAAAGCAGGAAATTAGTTGATAATTAAATCTCGTAATAGTCAACCCTAAAATATTTTGTATTCTTGCGTACGCAGTTTTCTTGCGTATGTATCATTTCCTGCGTGTGTATCACCTGCGTAGATCAGACATAACCGCCTTCGTAGTGGTGTCGGACGGTTCAACTTAAGCTTGTGCACATGGGGTTTGGCTCCATCAGCGGTCTGCGAGTGTGGCGCCGAGGAATAACCCGCAGATCTTATTGTCCTGGATTGTTCCTGGCACCGACCTATCAGGGGTATATGGGCTAACTGGTTTCGATGATCAAACCAAAAACTGGTTGCTGAATGCATTTGTCCAAGTCAACCTTGGCTGACAGGGTATGAGAAAAATGTCGTCTTGTACGACAAAACGACGACATTCCAATGTACTCAAAAAAAGTAATATTTAACACTAACGGCCAACAATTTCACTAAGAGTAACCATATTAACAGCGCAATCTTAATTTGTTCGGACATTTTATGGTTTTTACACTAAATCAAGCAGGACTGCAAACGTCTGATGATATGCATTAAGCTATCAGTAATGCCAACGTGACGTAGAAATTGAACCACATAAATTTACCACATGTACTTCCAAGTGTTGAAGTCCTTGACGCTTTTGGATACAGACCAGTAGGGATATGGGTATGAGAGTACAATGGCGCTGTCGTGTTGAGCATTGCCAACGAAAAAGCGAAACTCAATTTTTAAGCCATGAGTTTGTCTCCACAAATAGAACAGCTACACAAACGTGATTTATGTTAGACTACAAACGTGGCTATGATCAGCTTATGAATCTTCTGGAACATCTTGCACCTCGTTTTTGTCTTCTATATCTTGCACTCTTTTTCTCACGATGCCTTCAACCAAACTTGTTTCATCCTGAGATACAAATCCAACTGCCTTGTTGGTCCGGTTGCTGGACATTTCTTGCGATTTTTGTGTTTGATTGCCACCGCCTGGCTCACTTAACGGTTTGAGATATCGCACTGCTGGCTTGGCAATAATGCATTCAGATTGGGCCGACTGCTTAGCGTGATTATCATTGTGATGCGCTTCTGTAGGTAAACCATGCATTTCGTCGCTGGAACTTAAGCAGCTATCTTCATATTCCTGAGCGGAATTATAGGTATCTGGTGTCGACTGGGCTTGTTCCCCTTGATGGGCATAGTTGTAAACAAAGTCACAACCAATGTACGTGTTGTTGGGAGGGGGTGGCATTTTCGCTTTCCAGTTTATCAAAAACGTGCTGTTTTGCAAATTACTCGAGCCGAGAATTTGCAGCGTGTATGTTACAACAGATTTAAAGCTACGATGTTCAGGGTGCTGGTGTATTTGGTAAGTAAATGGAATCATACCACACTCGTCCAGATGACTGCAGTGTATATTTTCCTCAGCAGGATCTCCGGTAATTTCACAATCAGCTGACTCAAGTCCAAGTCGAAAGGACTGATCGCCTCTTATTTTATAACACCTCAATGGAATTGTTGGCTCTTCTCTTTCATGCAAATGTCTAATGGTAGAAACATGGTGTTGTTCCGCACCATCAACAATGTACCACGTCAGGGTGCGCGATTTACAGCATTCTATTCTGAGCATGCCCAGCGTGTAAAAAGTTCTCTTCAGCAGCTTCTGGTCATTTTCGTCAACGCTGGCCGCTCGGTCGGAAAAATGCTTTGCAGTAAATAACACGTGGCCTTTTGAGTCAAGCTTAGACGTAGACTCTAACTGTAGTCGAGCGCTAGGCGTCTCACGCACAAAAATGTTCACATCCACAGCTTCCTGCATCTTTCTTGACGAGTAACTAGATTGCAAAGTAACGGTGAACGCTTTTCTGAACTTCAAGCCACTTGGTTCACAACGAAGCACTGGGGCTATGCTGGTGAAACTGCGCCCTTTATGCTTGAACTTAAACGGCGTCTCTACAGAGACTCTGATTGCTTGAGGTTGATCGACAGAACCTCGGGGAAATTTTAAGCAGAATTGGCCGCACTTCATTTTCAATCCTCTAGGGGTCAAAATTTTCTCCACTACGTTTGTGACTGCATCTTCCCTCATTGTTCGAAACGGTTGAATGAAATGGCGGATCCCGGATGTCCGATAACGCCCTCGCAAAAAATCGTACTCGACATTTAACGTGAAACATACTCCCTGCTTCATTTTTTCCGCTTTCGACGCTGATTGTGAAACTGTTTTGGATTTCTTCGTTGCCTCGGCAGGTTTCGGCTTTGATTGAGTTTCGTTTCGTTTCCACTTCGAGCACTTCCTAATGCAAATGTAGCAGACGACAGCAGTCCAGACTAAGAGACCGATGATGACACACAAAACCAACATCAACATCAACGGAAAGGAATGCTGTGAGTCTTGAACAGGACATTCTTGAAACGTTTTTGCCATTACCGGGATTGTACAATTGCTTTGTACTGCCGTCATTTGTGAATAAAAATATGAGAATTACGAATTTTTTTTCAGTTTTAGGAAAAATCCAAGCACTGTCCGATTGAGGCAGTGAAACCGGTTTCTTGTTTTTTTAGCATTTCAATGACAGTGAATCCATTTTCAACTGTAGAACTGTATGTTTTCACCATCAAAGCATTTGGTTGATATAGGTTTGAAACTTTATTTACCCTTATAAATGAGCATTGGTCTGCAACAATGTCCATAAAATTCTTTTTAAGTCGATGGACTTTCACTACCAGTTTTTGTGGTTTTCATTGACCTTCATGTGTTCTGTGTCAAAAAACTTGTAAATCTTTCATATCTTCCGGGCGTGATTTTTTCGTAATATTACTTTTATCAAACATATTTTTAAAGCAAGCTGTTACCAAATTAAAATTGTTTGTTCTCAACTTTAGCCAAACAGCAACCATTACTTGCTGGAAAAGCATTCTTTGTTTGAATATTAACAATATTTTCAAACCTGTACTGGCTACTGTTTTAAAGAAATTTAGTACGTTTGAATTCAAGTTAGGTTGCCGGAATTGAACGTTATACTTCGCGCAGAACTTTGCTTGACATTTTTATGAAAAGGTTCAGGATTTTGCTCTAATTTTGTGACTTTTCAAAGATTTTTAGCGCACGCCGCGCTTTGAATATTTGCAATAAAATAGGTTTAGAACAAATTCTTTAAATATATTTTGAGTCATGAAAAACGTGTTTAAAACAATCGGTAAAAATCCAATTTTCTTTCCAATTCTTGGCAAATAGACAGAATGATTCTTCAATGAAAATAAATAGTTTACTTATGACTTTTAAATCGTTGAAATGTGCTATTCTCAAAATAAATTGACTCGTCCGAGCATTTAAAACAGCAAGAAAATTTCCATCCTGATGGGTAAAACAGTTGTAGATTTCAATTAAGCATTTCGCATTTTTACAACACTTGTTATTCGGTAAAATCAAGCATGTGATGAAGGTCGTTGTTTCATGTAGTTTCATGCGTGAAAATGAAACTCACAAGTCTCATTATATCTGCGTCTACGACTATTTTCAAGGCGCTTTTCCATAAATTAAAAAAAATTGCATAGGTAATTTTATGGAGCCAGTTTTGTACATCCCTGGAATATGAACTATTCAGTTAAAAGTTTGGTTCTTTCACCACGATTGGGTGTAATAGCTGTCTGTAGTATCATCTACAACAGTATACATTCTGGCTGCTTTCAGTTCCTGCGTAAAAGTAAACAAAAAAGAATGTTAAGCTGAACTATTCTAATACAGTGACTATCTAGCTTTTCCTGTTTTCATCACGTTATACCAATCCATTTCATTATTTTCAAAGAAAAGTACATGTGCATAAAAGAAAAAGTGAGGCTATTGTTGAAGCATTGAACTACAAAGAGAAGCAAAGTTGCTAAATTTTTATAAGAGCTGACTTAGAAAACTGGTTGTTTTAAATTTAACTCCGCTAGGGTAAACACGCATCGAGATCTCGTTCGTAAACTTAAAACGCATTAAAAGTCAAAGAAAATATTAGAACTTTTGAATTCAGCAATATCATGTCAACATCGTTTTCTTCTGCTATATTCTTTCTTTTTCAGGGATAACTATACATACTTGCTCCAAGTTGCAGAAATTCTAATAGGCGGGATTAATGCTTCACAAGTTTTCCAGCAACTTAATTATTGTCTCAGCAGCACACAGTTTGCCAAAGATAAAGAAAACTCCCTGAACAAAGTAAATATGTCAACGCTCTTTAGCATCGAGCAAATGTTGAATTTGTTTGTGCAGTAGAAGTGTCTCTGCACTTGAATGTGTGGGCGAAAGTTGGTATATTTTTTGTTACCAACGGCCAACGACTGTTGCAATCCTTTAGGATAGCTTCAGCGTGCATAGCATAAACGTGATGCTGGCAACACGAACAACTGTGTGTCACTTCTATAATATGCAAATGCAATAGCTCTTGATTTTGCAAATATTAGAGAATTGTGGCCCTAAATTCAAGCTCTGAAAACTTCATAGTTATATTTTTACCAACTGAAAATTATTGACAAATCACTGCAAATAGAAGACAGTTGTTTCGTAAGAAGTATATCAGAGATACGTTTTATGAAACGTCCCACATTAAACGCAGAAGCGTCATCCAAAATTATACCACGATCACGAGATTCCAAGTGGAAAGGATTGTATCAATTTGACGCCGATTACTGACAGTGTAGTACCATGAAGGTCGTCACAAAAAAGAGCCATTGGTTCAGCTCCAACGTAATGTTCGGTGGTTTAATGTGAAACTGCGGTTATAAATCATTGACTACAAGTTTGAAAAGGTCTGTACAAACACTACAAGGTTTGCTTGAATGGCTTCCTACACCCTAAAAGTCAAGTTCCAGTAGAATGGATTGGGTTGTATTTAAAATTGTGCCCTTCTTTTGCTACTTGGCGCCTCCAAACACACACACTATTCACAAAATTTGTGTAAGACAATAAATCAATCGAGCAGCAGCAATCACAATTGCTAGGAAACGAACACATTTATTTTCACCCCAAATGTTAAAAAAAGCTTCCTGTACTGTGTCACTGACATCTGCACCAATAACAGGGGTAAAGTCCATATATTTTCTTTGAAATATGGGGAATGCAAAATTGCTTTTAAAATTTTGCGCATTCCTGACAATACGAAAGTTTTATAGTGTTTTTTAAGGGTTCATTATGTGTGCATTCAAGTTTGAAACTTGACCTCACCTCACGCACCCATTACGCTCAGCTTATGTTGACATGCTTACGCTAAGTCTTGATCTTGTAATTGGCCGTGTCAACTTTCTCTCTGCGAACGTTTACAGTTGCGGCATCAATGTTTCTTGCGAGATCATCGCATTTTTTTCCACTATGCGACAAAATTTGTTACTTCTACACGGATAAAACCTAAAATACGAATCAGATCACATTATGAAACAGTGGTGCTGAAAGATTAAGACTGTCTGGTCCAAAATCATCTCAACGTCTTTTGGATACGGGTTGAAAACATTGAAATACATCACTGCCAACTTTTGCGACAGGTGAAACAACAAATAGGCAGAAACAATCCTTGCTGTGTACAGAACGTTTGGATGTTAACAGTTACATTAAAAAAGACTTGGAGCTGATCAAGACAGTTACTGAGAGTTAAAAGGAAAATAAAAAAAAAACAAGCATATATGTTTCAGCCAACTTAGAAACCAACGCCTTTCGCCTAGACTAGAACAACCATCAGAAATCTACTCAGTCGTGAATGCGAACCAATGGAAAACCTCAAAACTGTGAGGCAGATGGTCAAACATACTGAGCCAGTTGGGTTGTGACAATGTTTTTGCACAACCTAGCGTACTTTTTTCAGTTGGGTTATTAAGAAACTAATTTCACGTACCAATGATTCTATTTTCAAGTCTATATGGCAAATTGGTAGAGGTAAATATAACGTACCAACCGGAATGGGAGAGTTCGGCGCTGCCGTTTCGTCGATGGACATTTCAGCGATGAAATGTGAAGTGTGTTTTCCTTTGGAATGTCACCAAAGTGCAAAAGTTCGCACTGCCGTCGTGAAGCATGTAGGCGCAAGATTCTATCTAGCACTTGGCCCAGATCTTTCCAATTATGCTGTATTCGTTGCGATTCATGATGTATACCATGGATTTGGAAGCGGCATTACTGCATATTCGTACACCGATAGGCAACCGATGGCAAGAAAGTACGATAATTCTTAGATTAACTGTGAAATGCAATCAAAATGATACCTACGTGAAAGATCAAGCAATAGATGCTGTCCAGGCTTAACTTTTGTGAACCTCACAAACGCCTCATGCCAGCAAAAATAAACGTCACAAGCCATATTTCTTTACACACGTGGTCACGGCCGCACTAAGTTCTTCCAAAATCCTGACAGACGGGAAACTACACTGGCCACTGACCATCAGGATGACAACAAAAACACTTATGAAGCAAACGTCCTTTGCAGTCTAACCTTCAAAGTATTTCTAAAACACACATTTTTTTCTCATGAAACATTTGCGACCACCATCGCCGAAACGTCCCGTCGCCGAAACGACTCGTCCCGAAACGGCAGCGCCGAATCGGCGTCGCCAAAACGGCGGCGCCGAACTGTCCTAGACCGGTACCAACAACTACAGAAAATTTGTAGAGAGAAAGTTTGTCACAAAAGTTTTTTTCGGGCAAATTTGGAGAAGTTCGGGAAAAACATCCTTTGCACCCTCCAAAAATTACCTGCTCCTACACCCTTCTTTTATGCCCCTCCAGATCGCCAAGCCATTTGACACACACGAATCAACCAAAGAACGCCTTTATTCAAGGTTTTGACGATTTCAGGTCGGATTTCATCACAACCTGCCGCCTGCCCTTACCAACGTTCAGTGTTTTGGCGGCTAGGAAGACTTCAGCTGCATGGTATTTTCCTCCACCGACTGCACCTCCTGTGTGTCTGATGGTACGATATCGTTTTGGTTTAAAAATGTCCCCCTCACTGCTGCCTAAAACACCGTTTTGGTCTTTGAAGTATTTTGCAGTATGATATCTTTTACGCGAAGACGTCGGATGGTTTGCCAGATTCATTCGGTTTACAAAAGTTGCACCTTTCGATATTGACCAGTTACTACCACACTCTCTCTACATTATGCCACACTCATGATATATACAACACTCTTTGTCATTTCAAACTTTGAGGTTTCAAACCCCCTGAGATCTGTGGCGTACTTTCTGGGGGAGTGTTCACTGATTTCTCAATAGGTGGCATAAGGTGGTCATTTTTACTTGTTCGTGACGTCTTGCTACGAGGTTTTATTCACATTTCCAAACCAGCCTTTGGGTGGAGTTTCATGACACAACGTGTACAATGTTCTAAACGCATTATCGCCGTTGGGTCACCAAATTTGTGTATACTTTATACCCACATCTCATGCATTTACCATTCTATCAGCCTTTTATTTTAACATTATGAAGTTTAACACTCATCGCCGCGACAACATGGTGAAACACACGGAACACTCCGACAACCCAGTTCACATAAATTTAAACTCACCGCTCCACGTAAAAAAGTGCAATAAATATACTGAGCACTGCGTCAGCAGTTTAAAACGCACTCATCTCAGCAAATTATGTATAACATAATGCTATTCTCGTATTTTGAGCAATGAAGTTTTCGATAGCATGATCGTAAAATGCCACGTTCCAACTCAGCTAGCCTCACCTTTCCCTAATCTCTGCAAAAGTCAGTACCTAAAATCTGAATGCATCTCCTGCAACAAGTAACTAGTCTCAATCACTACGAAGTCTAATCAATCTCAAATATTCTAAATCGATTTCACATAATACTGCCCGCATCCTCAGTCCCAAAATCTTATTCAAATAGAACAAGGCTTGATCTAGGCGAGATTATAGGACGGAATATCCGCAGTGTCACATGAAATCGATTTCCTATTAAAATTTTGAGATTCATTAAACTTCATTGCCATCGTGGAGACTATAACCTTTGAACACAAATATGTGCATGTCTGAATCGTCGCTAAGACATGAAAGCAGAGCCCAGTTTGCTAATTTCTCGAAAGCTTGCAGCAAACCTGGAGATTTTAATAGAACTTTTAATTGCAACAAGTAAAGAAACCATTTCTTAGTTCCCTTCTAGCTGTAGTCACGGTACTGACTACTGAGTAACTCAATACCTGTGAACAAGACCGATTTTTACATCACAGTCGTGCGTTCGCCAGTGGCTCGTGAATGCCGTACCATTGTAAAACTATGCACACAACACGGTACTGCACTGCCTCTTTTCTCCATTCCATGAGTATTGACGTTCACCGAGGTGAGGTGACCCCACTGCGATGATTCGAGCTCGTTGCAACCGGTCAGGCGCGTAATTCAAGAGTTTTTCCAAAATGACGTTCCTTGAGGTATAAATTACAAACTTCTTATTTCCACAGACGTGTCAAAGCTACAACTTAAAATCAGAGTGCTCTGAACATCATAATAGGGCTCCATGGCCGATGGGGAACCAAATTCTTTGGTATGGCAACGAAAACCTGCTTAAATATTTCCAGGAAATGTCACATGATTATAAATATAATCAGTAAAGTTCTCGTGCTTGACTTTTACGTATTGGCCAATTCGGGCAAAAAACTGCTGAATTCCTGTTCTGTACGCATTTATAAAGCCCTCCAAACACTCAAAATTGACAACATTTTTAGAAGAGTTTTTCGCAGTTCACTAGATGGCAACGCTATCCTGCACCAGTGGGTTGTGAATCTCTGGTATGTTTATTGTGAAACAAACGTGGGAGGGGCGCTTGGTGCTGCGCTCAGGTTGAACTGCCACAAAAATAGAACTGCACTGGTAAAAATTTGCTGCGATTTCTAAAACTGATTTTTGCATTCCAAAGCACAAAAACGTGGTAAAATTGCTCTAAATCAATCTGTGCTAAATTAACGCAGCAGGGGCGAAAAGGTACATGGTCCCTAGGTCCAAATTGTATGTCACTTTTCGCCCGGCAGTCGTTTCTTAAAACGATATGCTCACCACGCATAAAACGATAAAAAGCCCAAACCCTAAATTGACACTGAACGCAAGGAGATTCTTAGATCTAGATCTGACACTGTCTTTCGATAGTGGAAAGACTCGCACAGGAACTTTTCTAACACCTTCTTCAAGTACAAATATATCTCTTTGCCTTCACTTTGTTGGATATGGTAAACAAAGTTCGTGTTCAACTTCAGTGACGTTGTTAAACTTACAATTGTTTGCAGGCTGAGGTGTACCACTTTGTCATATACAGTGCATGCCGTTGCTGAGATTTCCTGAATACTGATAAGTAGGGCAAGTTTTTGTTGCAGTAAAAAAGTGAGAAAGTTGCATTTATTTTCAACGAAAGTTGCATTTATGCGCAGTAAGTTGCATTTATGCGCACATTTGCCTGCGAAGGACTTGACACAACCTATTTTCGTTTGCGCGGACTTGGCCTAAAGCCAAGATTTTCCGCACATCCACCTCAATTGAGCTTGGGCACTGTCGTACTTGACTGGGTTTGTAAAACTTCTAGCTTGCAATCCAACTGTTTCGTCATAGATAACATCGAGACCAGCT